>Ga0123342_1004291_pt1 | contig 21875 bp, 8 predicted proteins | sample Turbeawhitnodule_FD_89960 | JGI IMG/M metagenome (GOLD analysis project Ga0123342, IMG submission 89960) | Root nodule microbial communities of legume samples collected from Mexico - Turtle bean Mexico white nodule | ecosystem: Host-associated > Plants > Roots > Nodule | place: Mexico: Nepantla...
GTGGGTGGGGGGCTCGTCTGCTCTGCCCTGCTCGGGGCGGCCCCGTGTGGGGGCGCCTCCCACCTTTGGTTGGGGGGGGGGGGGGGGGGGGGGGGGGGTATGAGGCTTCTGACTTTTCTTGATTTTAATGAGTGTAACAGTGTCTGTGTGCTGTGTGCTGAGAGAGGGAGTAATAAAGTGACTGACAAAACTGAAGGGAGAAACAGAAGATGTTTTCAGCATTTAGCTCAGTACTTACACTGAGTCTGCAAAGACATGAATATTATTCATAATTTAGATAGAGAGATGAATAATACAAGGATTGTCTCAATTTTCATGATTTGAAATTCAAGTTTTATTCTTTCTTTTTTCTTATCTTTATAAAAAAATATACAATTAGGCTTTCTTTTTAGCTTGATGATTTATAATTACACGTATATGAGAGAATATGGATGTGCGCTTGCTTTATTTTGGTAAGAAAAATGTTTTGTTTCACCGTTGCTTTTCTTCAGGGAAATGAATTGATCGTGGAAAAAAACCCTAACCCTACCCCTGTCATTTCCTCGGATTAAGATTTTTTTAAAATGCTGCAACTTCTGGGGTTCTGATCTCACCAGGATCGGATCAGAATTTTACCTGCCAAATTGCAAACTAACATTTGCCTAGATAAAAACAATCCAATGAAGAAGATGTATAAAGGCTATTAAAGTTTACCAATTCCATTCAATGGAGCTACATACACAACATTTTGATATCTGTACAGTTATCATCTATAATGATTTATATAAGTTGGAATGCATGCAAATTATTGTCAATGTAGTGCAGTCTATGAGAGAGAAGGAGACGGGGTCATTCATACTGTTTCACAGAATTGTCTGGAGGTGGAGGTGGTGTTGGTGGTTGATAGCAACAGTTTCGTAGGGCAAGCCTGCAGGGTACACTTCGAAGGGATATAGATGAAAGAGAGAGAAAGAAAAGCTGAAAACCCTAAGGATGAATGAACTACTACTATTACTTTATGTATGGGATCCAACAAGGACAGCGACTGTGGCTCACTATTTCAGATATTTTATGATTAAAGAAAAGTGGAGATGGAGCTAAGCCTCAGTCTCACGGGAAGACAATGTTTTAGACCGAGATATTCATCATCTAACCTTTTTTTCAGTACATGATGAAAACTACAATTCAAACTAGTTTAGATTACAGCAGAGACACAAGTTCAGAAAAACACTGCTCGTTTTTCCTGTTAGTTGAGTTCATCAAACGCCATACCCAATGCCCAATGTATATCTCAACAAAATTTTACAAGATATGACGGGCTAGCAACAAGATGCGTTGGATGATTATGATCAGGAGCATACTTTTACATGAAAACTACATACAACACTACATCATAGCTGCACTGAAGCTTAATATCTTGTCTTTGTGTCTTTGACTGTGACATTTAATTAATTCGATTCCCTCAGTGTCATTGACTTGAATATGGCAAGGAAAAATATTTTTATTATGAGAACTAGGCTGGTGAAGTAAAGTCACAACGGATAGTTAAAGAAAGGAAAACAATATTCCGATTAGTGAGTAGAATTAACTATATAAACTGGGGTAAGTAGTATTTATAGAGTAAAAAAAAAACTAATTAAAAAGGTGGTCCACAAATAAGAAGAAATTAAAGTGAGAAAACAGGCTGGAATGTATAGAGTTATTAGGCTTTATAACCTACTAATGTTAATGCTTATTCTTAATCATAAATAATGACCGAGAAAGATGTCAATTCCGCTTCACATTGCACATGCCTAGAGTTGCAACAATACCCAATTAGAGGTCTAGTAGGCACATACATTAGTATGCATGTTCTACCAACTTATTTAGGCTCTAAGAAAAGAGTACCTAAGTCCCTGGATATAAGTTTTAAACAATACACGGTCATCATCTAGGAAAGAAAAGGCAAGAAAGAAAATTAAGAGACACGATAGAGCTTGAGTCACCTAGCTAGAAGAGTCCAACTAAGGCTACATAGCCAAGAGTCCATAATAGACACATATAATATCACCACGCCATCTGAATATTGCAGGTCACGCCTCAAAAAGTATAAACCCTAGAAGGGTTAATACTGCAATCATAATTCACAAATGACCTCCTCCCCCTCCTCCCTCACTGATGTCCTCCGAAGAGGTATCAGTCCAAGGAACTGCATAAGGGAAGGAATAAGCAGCAGTAGCAGATTGCCGATAAAACCCAGTTTCGTTACCAAATCTTGCAGTAAACTGCCTTTGGGGTATGTGTTGAAATGAAGCAAGTCCTGGTGGCACAGAAAGAGATGCTGGAGGGATGTCAGTGTAAGAGTAGCGTAGCAGATCAGCGTTTGCAGCATCAAGCTCCTTTTGGAGCCTTTGAACTTGTCTTTGCAGGAATGAGATGGCTCCTACGCAGCCATAAACTGGGTCCCTCACGCGTGCCTCTGCTTCATATGCGAGTGAGTTCACTGCATCCTCCCTCTGCTGAGGGAGGAGTTCGTTGAGGAGTTTGGTCACATTGCTTGCACCAAATATTTTGTGGACGTTTGCAAATTTTTGAGGCTCTTCGGGTGGGAAGTAAGGCGCAAAGATGCATCCTGGCATGCATTTCCTCCTCAAGAATTTGCAGGCAGCACATGGAGAATTGTAAGAGCTGGATGATGCCATTTGCCTGCACTAGAAAGATTGGCATGAAACCAATTAACAAACTTCATATCCATGTCAAGTTCTTCAGTAAGCAGTTTTAGATTCAAACTTCCTATCAAAGACGAAGTAAATGAATGATCCGAAAACTGGATCTGATGCAAGTTCGGTTGCACCTTCCACTTATTCTTATAGCCTTGCTATATTCCACTACTTTTAAATTTGTTCTCGGACTTTTATAATCATGGTTGCAGAATACATTTTTCTAAGTACTTAAAATTGGAATAGTACAAGTCCTATCATAGACCCTTAAGTCTTCTATAAATCTCCCCCAGACAAACAACCCTTAACTTCCCCTCTTCCTTTACATACAAACATACATGCAACGAGATTATATATGCTGACTGGCATAAATTCAAAGATTCGTTGTAACTTTCAATTATAATATTAATATGATTATCTTTATCCTTTCTTGTTTCCTTTTCTGAAAAAGATGTGTTTTCCTTCTTTCCTCTTTTTCTTTTCTTTTTCTGTTCATGACCAAAAAAACAGTAAAGAACTATTGGTTTTAAGCCTGTTATCTGTAAAATCTTGATCTGAATTTCTCCTGAAGTTTATGGTATGTTTTCCACTTCTGCTTCATTTCCTTATCTCAGGAAACATTATAGTTAATGTTCAAACACTGGCGGAGAAAAGAACACTTTATCTGTATAAATCTTTCTTCTGCTGAAGAATTAACTCACTGCATGACAACGTAGTCAGTCATAATTTCCTTCTGAAAATAATAAATAAGTTAAGCCAGCGAGGGATCTGGCTTCTGCAAGAAACCATGATTATTATTTCATGACTACAAAGAAAACAAAACATAAAAATAGAAAAGCCCTAGAAAAGCATCGTTTTTGTTCTATCAACCGTTAATTTACTTGAAAGAAACAAAAACAGAGAAAGAACTATATATGCATAAAGAAAAAGAGCAGAGAAGAAAGCAACACACAAACATGATTTTACCTGTTTTTGATGTAGGTTTCTTTGGTAATAGATGAACTAAAAGGGAAGTACCTTTTTTCCCTTGTTGGAGGTCCTTCGGAAGCTGTTCTCTTTTTTCCTCCCGAGACAAAGTAGCCTAAGCCAACGAGAGGTATAAGCCTCAGATTTGTTAAAGGATGGAGCACTCCTAAAGAGGAAACCCTAATTAAAGAGAGGAACAAGAGGAGAGCGACAAACAGATATAAGTGAGAGAGAAAGAGAGAGAGAGAGAGTGAGCGATGAAAAGCTGATAATTAAGTGGTAAAAGGTGATAGTAGAGGGGGGAAGGCAAACAGCATTGAGTGGATGGAGAAGGAATGGATGCAAAAGACAAAGGTAATAAATGGAGGTAGACTAGAAAGAATAACTATGACCTTGTATCCAATAATAATATCTATCAGGAATGTGGGTGGGGATGTCTTACATTCTCCATTCTACTCCAACTCATGCACTCAGACACATTTATATTTTAGGGAAAACATCAAACCACATTTTTCCACACATAGGGATTTTGAAAACAAAAACAAGGGTTAAGAAATTATTACAGCATGAAAGAGTAAAATACATGGCAGTGGTGTGACATAAGATCAAATTGATAATAATAATAATTAACCCCTTGACCAACAAATTTTCAAGCCTGTCGGAAATACTTAGTGGCTTGCTTTACCATCTTGCTGTATAAGGACACAAAGGGTAACAACAATGCGTGTGTGTACGATCATTTTCACACAGGAGCAGAGATGGTTGGACTTTTGTGTTTCAATAGATCATAATCCTCCCTATACTCTAAACCATGATGATGCGGTTGTTATTATATTTGCAAAAATCAGTATGGTATACATGGTGATATTTTGAGTACACTGCACCCAACTGCCCTCAGTATTTAATTAGACATTGACAGAAGTAGCTTATTTTGGCAGATTACAACAGTATCTGGGAAGATTGACCGAGGATAAAATTTCAGAAGAAAAGCTTTGTCTATATATGTGTTATGGTAAAGTTTGACAATAAAACATTGGATAGAAAGAAACAAGCAATCAGGGGTTGTTTTGTTCTCCAAACCTTAAACAAGCTGACCATAAAGTTGAAATTAAGACAACTCTATTAATTAAGGAAGTGTTTGGATGAATTAATATATCATACTCGCAGCCAATAAATACGTGGTTCAGTAATAGTCCTTAGGAGTGAATAGGGAAAGTGGAATTAAATTTGATATTCAAGTACGTAGTTACGGAACCTGGTTTACGTTGATGGTGGAATATTGAAAGAAAGTGATGGTGGAGAGAAGGCAGAAAATCTCTTCCCATATCAGAGTGATGAATCATTTCGTATATAGGTTAATCAATGCTGCCGGAGTTGAATCTCTAGGTCAAATTGCATTGACTGCGGCTACCCGTTTCACCCTCCTGTCCTACTAATAGATGTAACGTTTACCGTCGCTCACCATTTCGTATACATCGAATCAAATTATTATGCATAAAGTTTCATTTACACTCCTTACAGTAAAAAATCATTTTAGATTTCTTTTCTATTTAAATACAACACCCCTATAATATATATATATATATAAATAAATTAAGTTGGATGTCTCATATCTAGCTCAAAAAGAAGAAAAAAAACGTGTATTTTTCTGTTAATTTTAATAATTTTAGTAATTGTCTATACTTATTGTGTAATGAAATTTGTTAGCCTGATCTCTCTTAATTTTGTTAGAATAATTCTTTTAGAAAGTTATAACCATATGATTATAAAATACACTTAATTTGTTGACAGTAAATGACTATTTTAGTAACTTACCATAATTACAATTATAGTAAAATGCACCCAGAATGTTACCTACTACTGATGTATATTTTCTTTCTAAAACACAAGTAATAGTAAATATTATGACTATATCTTGTATTGCTTTTGATAATTTTTACGAAAATTAAACCATAACAAGGAAAACATGATTTTTTTTATATTTTAAACATTTCATTGATTAAATTAACATTTGATATAAAAAGTAATAGTATTTTACGCTGACAGAGACCATGATTATCTGACAAATGTCTTTCTATATTTGGTTAAGGCTGCGCATGAAGTAAACAATATAATAATGTATGTTAAATTTAAAATAAGATTAATAGATATTATTCAATGCATGAAAACAAAATTATACTTTTGAAGCGTCTCTTTAACAATTATAAAGTAATTCAAACAATTGTAAACTACCCAATTAGAAGTAAGCATCTATAAATTTGATCTACGATTAATAATAAAAATTAAATAATGCTAAACAACTTCAACAAGCTAAAAATAATAACAATCATGCTAAACAAACTTCAACTATCTGTCTCTTATATATTTATTTTTAAAAATATACGTTATCCAGCACATTTGCAATCCTCGTTTATTTATTCAATTAGAACGTTAATATTGCTATCTCCTTCCTAACGATATGCATTATCTCCTCTCTAAGTTCATTAATATCTTTCTAAATAGCATTTGCTTTATTTTCTCCTTAAATAGGTCTTTGGAAAAACAAATTTTATCAAACACACCAAATTTACAAGTAATTTTTTTTATCAATAAAAATAAAATAAAATAAATTATTTTTTGAATGTTCCACTTATATACAAAATTCAAAGTATATATACTCACTGGAAATTTCAGAAAGATTCGTATACCACCAAACATAAAATGAAACATTCGACACAGGACTAAAAAACCAATGATAAAAACATAGATTAATTAATTAAATTGTCACAAAAAAAAACTTTATCCTAAAATTCAAACATATACTTAACTTACATGAAATACGGACCTCTTGAAATAGGTATTAGCAGTCCTAGTAAAATAATAATGGTTTCCACAATAATAAAAATGTTGTTGAACTCTAATAAATTTTGTAAATTTACTTTTAATCTTAATATTATTTTATTAGTCTTTTATAAAAATTATTTCTACTTTGATACTTATTGGTCTTTTAATGAGTTATTTATTAAATAACTACGTCTACAATGGAATGGAATTTATACGTGTATTTTTTTTTTTAATTTAACTAAGTTTGTGATTCCAATAAGTTAGTGGATTTTGCTTTTTCTTCTCCATAAGAAAACTTTTGTTTTTATCTCATAATATCCTTTAAGAGATGTATTTCCCGTTACTATATCAGCAACTAGGTTTAACTTACATATTTTTTTTTAATTATTTCATTTTAAAGAAAAAATTAAATTAATGTGATGCAAGCAAAACTTATCTTATTTATTTTCATTTTCTGTATTTGACGGTGATATCCATATATAGAGTAAAAAGGTGTGAAAAAAAAAGTACAACAATATGTGTTTACGGTCTATCCCCTATACTTTTTTGTCTAAATGATTTTTGCTTTATTATTAGCGGTGACTATGGTGAAAAAATATCAACAAATATTTTTTTTAAATAATTTTTTTTATGTTAGATATTATTATTCAACTTGACATCTCATGTTGATACCTCAAATAACAATAGTTATTTGTCATCACATAAACAAGATATTATTAAAAAGAGAAGAGAAAAAAAGATACAAAAATATGTGAGAACTAGACAAAAATCTACATGTTAACAAAAACGATATATAAGTAGACTATATATATTGATAAAGAATTCTAAAAACACACTAGATGGTAGTCTATTATACTAATGAAAAGATAAGTATAAACCTGGTTTTTCCATAATAATTAAGACAAATATTCCATTTATATCCACAAATCCTTTCATATTCGTAATTTCTTTTTTTACTTTTTATAGTTTAAATAAATTTATTAAAAATATATATAAAAAATTTGAAATAGAATAATAAAAAATAAATTTTATCTTTTTTTCTTAAAAAATATATGATAAAATATAAATTTTACAAATTAATCATTTTAGAAGAACCTTCAATTTTATGAATTTAAAAAAATATATAAATATATAAAACTAAATAATAAATAATTCTTCAAAGTTAATATTTTTATTAATAATTTAACTTTATTCATTTAATTTAATTTTAAATATTAAAATAAAAACTTATTAATATTTATTAATTAGTAGAGAGTATCTAGAAGTTGGATATGATGATACTGTACCAATTTAACAAGCAAATAGTTAAATATTTATAATTATTATTTACATATATCTACTAAAAATATTAATTTATTGTTCATTATAAATTCTATCCACAAATATTCGTGTATAGGGATTTTTTATCATCCCCTAAATTTCTACACATTTGTTTCACTACTTAAAAATTTCCATTATTAAATGACATACGGAAAAACACCAGTAAAAATTTTATAAGGCCAAAATGAAAAAATAAATATATTGTCAAAATAAAATATTTGTATAAGTCTTACCCAGTCAATAACCTCATTATTTAATAATCAACTCATTACTTAATATAATTAAAAGAAAATTTGAAAATCTATTAGGGATTAAAATCTTTTTAATTCTTAAATTAAAATAAATATTACAATAATAGGAATAGATTTATTTTTTAAAATTTTGTCAAATAACTAGTGTGCAATGCATAAAAAGTGTGGAATATGGATGAGAAGTTAAAGTTTAAATTTACTAAATCTCCTTCTTCATGCAATTAATCATATATAAAGTTATATTAGTAATAATTAAAGTTGTAATGCCAATTCTTTAAGAATTTTATTGATGAAAGATTTAAAGATGTGTAAGTAAAATTAACTTATCCTTATCCTTGGTATTAATTTCAATGAGGTGTTATCCACATATTTTAATTTTAAAGTATTTTTTAATTTCAAATCAAAATAGAATGAGTAAAAGATAAGCCGTATCATATAAACATTATTTGTAGAAAAGGACAATATAACCAAATAAAATCTTTTTTTTAAAACTAGAAAGTTACATAATTTTAAGTCTAGTTACATCTAATCCCAATAATAAATTATTAGCTACTGATAATCATCATATAGAAGCAAATTAATGAGTTATATATATAAAATCTTGTTGGATTCATATAAGAGAAATTATAGAATCTTGAAACAAAACTTCTCACTTAAACAAAAAGCATTGGACCTTAGCTAAGTGAGCCATGCTATTTATTTATTTTTACTAGTTTTTTTTTTTCACTTAAGTAAACATTTAATTCTTCTTTTCAATTTTTTTTTTCTATCTCTCTTAAATGCATCCTATATAGGGAAAAGCAATTTTTTTTATTTTTTTCACATAGCTAAGTTGAATAATTCACAACATATATTAAAATGCTCAATTTATTTAAATTATTAAATAAATACTTTAGAAACTCTAATAATATTTTTTATATTTAAATTTAAAAAATATTATATATATACATATATATATATTCAATAATCATTATTATTATTATTATTATTAATATAATTATAAATAATACATCATTGTCTCTTACCAAGCTACCGATTCTGCCACGTCCATTCAGGTCGAATGACACATCTAAACCAGATCAAATCAAGGTCAATAAAGTTAAATTACCATTAAAAACTAGTAATACGCCCCTAAGTATGATCCATTAATCTGACTCAATAAGGTAAGCGCATTAAAATAATATAAATAACGCATATTCCAAGAACAGGTACGTCATTATCACGGTATACCTCCGAATGTCGAATACCTTTTTTGCTAACTTGAGCGTCAGAGTGTCTTCTGCAGGTACCTCCTATTCGGCATTCACCTGAAATAGGGTGACCGAGATCTGAAGGAATAACATCAAGGCGAGAAGATCCACAATGAAGCTCTAGTAATCTGTCCAAAAGAAGAAAGGAGACAAAGTCATTCAATAGTTTACTAAGTCTCATCTCTCTAGTAGAAATATAAAAAAATAAATATCATAAAGAATAAAAAGTATAATTAATCTAACATGTGAAAGAAAAACAATATATTACATGTTCATAAAAATCTTTTATACAGGACATACCCACACTTGTAAACTTCAATTTGACATACCCACACTTCTAAACTACAGCTTTTTTTTATTACATATAGTTAGTATGCAATATGCAAGTTAATCATATAAGAAATTATTATAATAAAATATATGGTTTAGAAATTGTACGATTATAACATACGTACTCTTAAATAAATGCGATCATAGTTTTGTAGTAGACTTAGTATCTAACAGAGTATATTACATGCCAACATAAAATTCCCTTGAGTCGGGCAATGAACTGCGTGAAAACCAGAGATGTTTGGATAAAAAAATGGCATTAACACAACCTACACAACTTCTAATTAAGCATCGTTCAAGTAGACTTTCCCTTTTTCATATGTCCTACCACGCCACTTTCCTATGCCTCCCACTGCCTAATTTTAAAGCCCCATAAACAAAAACTTTCACTTTTTTAAGACAATACTTTCATTATTATATGGAAAAACTCAATCTATTATACTTCTGTTCTAATTATTTAATCTGCTATGACGATAGGTATATTTGCTGCGACATGAGATGCTACAAGAATCATTTTGTGGGCTACATTTAAAGGAAGCAAACCTGTGTTGGTAAGGATGTCTTTTTGGATGACGGTTAATATACATGTTTTGGTTATGCTATTCTTTAATAGGTTTGAACATTCATAAAATATCTCAGATTTATTTATTTTTTTAGATAAAAAAAATTAAAGGTATTAAACAACTGTTTATTATTCAAATATTGCTTTCAGTTTTAATTTTAAACTAATTTTGCTATTTCCCTAAGGATACAGCAATAACTTAAGCATCATTAGGTGAAAAAAACAACACCAAATAAATTCATTATATATTAGTGAAGCATGACTCCTTTAATATAGAACTCTACTACTAGTACTATTCATTGCTCCTACGAGCATTCCGAAACCTTATTTTTCTTTTGCTTGAGAAACCACTGTGACCAAACCTTGTTGTTGCCTTGGTGATTTCCCCTGCACCAAATTTGAAGTCTCCTTTCTTCATTCACGTGAAGCCTCCTCCTCATCTATCCAGGTTACTAACTTTAGCTTTAGAATATGTTATTGTTCTATTTATTTTTTAATAAACTTAAAACTGATTAGGTTAAATTATTATTAGAATTAAAATTAGAATTTTAGGAACTATCCATTAAAATTATTTTTTGTTAAATTAGTTTTTTTTTTATCAGCAAATAGCAATGAAATTAAATAAGACCACTTCAGGGGTGGTCCAACCCTTATACATCAAAACAGATTTTCTCAAAGAGCCTTTCCATCTACATATCAACCAAAAGACATCCTACTCTCTTTCCCATCTCAATCAATAATAAAAGAAACCCAAGAAACAACCTTTTACATAAAAAAACTAAACAGAATACATACATACCAAGGGTTCAAGACACCAATCAGAGAATATGAAATTAGCTGACGGTATCTTTGATGAGATCCATGACCAAACCTTAATCTGTGTTAGAGAGAAAATTTCAGTGTGATCAACCACTCCACCTTTAAATAAACAATTATTCATGTGCCTCCATATCTCACTAACCAACGCAATCCACAGGTTTCCCATAATAAGATTAACTGAAATAGATGCATCCAGAATCTTAAAATGTTCAAAATGAGACCCAGGATCCATACAATTAAATTAGTATTATAATTAATACTATATAATAAAGATTAGAATTTTAATTAATTCAATATCCCAATTTTAATAAATTAAGTTAATACCAATTTAACATTTACATTAAGATTAGGATTCACTTGATGGTGTATACAAAAAGAATGATGGTTTTACCAAAAAATAGAGTTGTTTGAAATAGAGTAGAGAGAGTGATTGGAAATAGAGTGGAGAGAGTGATTGAAAATAAATGTTATTTTATTTTCTATGTGAGATTTGGTGTGAGAATGGAGGAGTGAGAGTGAGAGTGAGAGTATGTTTTTTTTTTATTACCTTAAAATAAGAAAGTAAGAGAAAAATGATAAGTTAGTTTGTATATAAAAACGGTTACATAACATTAATTAAAATAATTTAAAAATAATTTTATTTTTAAAATAATTTATATAAAATGACAAAATATTTCATTGTACTAATAAGATAAGATATATTAAATAAGTATAGAATGTTAAAAAATTATGTAAACCAACGAATAGTTACAAAGAAGTAGGTATAGATAATGTCTTTAAGTGTTTTATCACATAAATAAATATGAGATTATGAAATTTCTAAACATTATAAGTTTACGTTAAAATTTATATTATATGTCGTTTTTACATCAGGGTCATAATCGATGTAAAAGAGGCTTCTAAGTATGTGTAATTTTTTTTTGTATAATTTTAGCCTATTGTATCTCTAGTAGTCAATCTAAAATCATAAAATTAACTTATATTAAAATAATACAAATAATTGATATTAAAAGTTTTTACAGTGGTAATATTCTTAATACAAACTCTTTTGTTTTTTTACCGTGTATTTTACCCATCACTCCTATAATTAGTAAAAAAAATATAAATTATTTCAAATTATTTTTTCATTTTTAATAATTTATTCAAAGTAAGAATATCACTTCATTTTGTATTTTTCAACCATTTTAACCGATAATAAAAAGCGTGTACTGTGATAAATAATGTTACTTACGTTTCGCTTATTGATATATACTTTATTTTCTAAGTTATTTTATCTAAGAAAACTTTATATTATAGTTTAAATGGTTCATTATGAATATAAAATGTAATTTTTTCAATTTGAATATTTATTGTATATTTTATTTATAAAAAATTGTTTTTATTATTATATAGCACTAAGAAATACATACGCCATATCTATATGTCTGATTCTTTATTATTTAATCTCATAATTATATAGATAATTTTTATTTTATGTAATTTTGTTTATTATATGAAAATAAAATAATTTAATATATTATTTATTATATATTGTAATAAAAATATCAATTATATAGAATCAAACATGAATAGTTACTTGTTTTTTTAATTTGGATGGGAACCTTTTTTCACTTTCTAATTTTAATTTGTTATTTATTTTTTATATTAAGGTCGTTCATTGTAATTTTTGTATTATAAATTAATTTAAAAAGGATAAAAAAATATAAATATGTATTAAATGAGAAAATCACAATATATTTTATTTCATAGAGACAAACTAAATTCTACTTAATTTTAAGTCAATAATTACGTATTTACTAACATAATTACACTTGAGTAAAAGAGAAAAAAAAACTTTATAGGAAATGATCGAGTCCAGATTCTCGATCACAATTTAGGGGTGACATATAGTTCATTTTACTGTTAACATGATAAAATAGATCAAACTAATGGGCTAGAAGTTCAACCTAATCCATAGGTGGGAGGACGGACAGGTTACAATTTTTTTTTTAAATTTCACATCTTTTTTTATTTCACAACATTAATTTAAGTTTAATTAAAAATAACTTAAAAGTCATTTGCTTATTCCCTAAAAATAAAAGAAGAGTTAAATTTATCTATAAATCATTCATTCCTTACAACTACTACTTTATTTTATATGCTCCAAAGAAATATATTAATTAATTAGGGAATTAATGTGAAGAGTAGGAGACACTTTTATATTATGAGTTCCACTAGAATAACTAGAACATTTATGTTTGAGATGAATGTGAGGGTTGAAAGTTCTATTCTTAAGAAAATAATAACTAAATTATCAATTATATAATTATATTTCTCTTCCAACTGGTTTCCAAAATATCACTCGAGAGAATGAATTGAGATAATTTGGTCGAGAGAATGAATTGAGATAATTTGGTGCCTACATTTATTTATATGATATTTTTGAGTGATTTTTTTTATTTCATGAAAAAAATAGAATATGAAAGTGAGAACAAATATCATGTAAAATAATATCATACAAAAACAATATATAAATCATCTTTACATTTTCAGCAACATAAGTTATTTTTATATGGATTAAATATGTTTTTTCGTTTTTACACTATAACACAAAATTATTTTTTGGTCTTTGGTTCAAACTTTAGACACTCCAAGTACCTGTAGTATAACAATAATTGGTATGAGTCCTTTTTATGTGAAATGATTGTTAGTTTTTTTAAAAAAAAATTGTTAATTTTTTTTTTCAAAATTCGTTGTTGTTTTAATTACAAATATCTACTATAACTACTATCAATGTGTTGATAAAGTGAAACCTCAAATTGAACCAATTTCACACACATAAAGACTTAAAAAATATTCTATTCATCCATGATTCAGAATAATGAGAAATATTAACTTCAATCTCAATCTTATCAAATGAATTCTTATAATCATCTACTCTGTTTTTATTTAAATTATAGGAAAATTTTATTCAAAATAATGCTTATATACCTTGAATTAGACATTTGTACATATTTAAATATTTAGTGAATGTTACCATTAAAATTTTAATATAACTGTTCTTTGTAGGTTTGATATTCGTTTTTTAAGACAAATTATTACTTCTGCCTCAATACACTTACTTACCTTCGACTTGTATTATTTATCTTTTACACATATTATCTTATCTTTTGTTGCTACTCTTCCCTCCAATACGCGGCAAGCAACACAATTGGCACTAGGTATAGATATAGAATTCCACAAATATGAAAATATATCATCTGTCATCATATCCTCAATACCTCTAAACCGTAGTATATCTATGTTATCAATATGAAGATGAGTGTTATGTAACATGTAACCTAAGCATTTTTCGAGTCTATTGTGACTCTTTTCTCCAAGCTAAGTGCCAATTCCAATCACTTTATCATTACTTGTTAAAGAATAGAGCAGGTTCAGCTATCTTTAAAATATTGATTTCTAGATCAATTAAAACTGTTTTTCTTTCTATCCCTTGACCTTCTAGAGATATATTTGTCAAACCTTTTCACCTGTTTATCACAAATCTTTTACAAGTCTCGTCATCACAGAGAAATACTATCCTATATAATTTTGTGTTGAAACCCTGTACGTGTATAGCAATTTAATTTGATCCTCTTGAATGTGTTGCTATGAAGTTGAGAGGAATTATGAGATTGCACGACACGACATATGATCACTGTTGCTTCCTTTTCATATATTCCTGGGAGAGATTATGACTTTAGATGAACATGTTGTATGTAACAAAAAGAGGGTTTAGGTGTAGACGTAAGAATAGGAACACGTTATCTTTATTAGGTTCAGAATAGTATTAATATTCCTCCTTTTTCACCAACACACTGTTAAGTCCTTACTATACAAACATGTGACTCAGACTAAGGACCAACAATGAGTCCAGGCAACCATGCATCCCATGGATAATTAATAGGTTCGTAAACTGTGACATTCTCCTATCCCACTCCTCCAGGTTTCCATTATTCTTCTTATTCCAATTTCACGTTAACCATAGGAAACAAGAAACAAAAAAAAAGGTTGAAATGACAAAGTGATTTTAAACAAATTTGACTTTAAGAATTGAGAAAACTATCTCCTATATTTGTATTATTATGAGTGTTATCTTCGAAAAAATGTAAAATAGACCATTTTGATAAATTCACGTTAACAATTAAAAATTTGATCTTGAATAATAAGCAAGAAAATGTTAACTGTTTTCATTTATATTTAATGATGTATTGATCTAAATTTTATTTAAATACTTGTGATAAGAGAATGATTAAGTATAATTTTTTTATTATTGTTTGTGCAGCTTAATGTTTGACTTCTTTTTAAGTAGGATTTTAAGTTGGGTTTTATTGAATGTCTCTTAACTCTTATAGGATATTGTAGGAGAGTTGGGACACGAACAAATGTTCCCGCTATTTAATTATTTTTTGTGAATAAAAAATTTATTATTATAAAAATGACACAATTATAAAAAAATTGTGAACTTGTAATATTAACAATCATACATCGTTAGGTAAAGATTCTAATTATATGGAAAACGTTTCTTCCCTTAAGAAGTATGTTTTGTGATTTTTTTTTACAAAATTTTATAAAAATTCGTATAAAACAAATCTTTTATAAATTTTTATAAAGTCTTATAAACTATTTGTAAAACATATCACAAATATAAAAAGTTATAATTATAATGGCAATACATAACATGAAAATTCCACTAAAAAAGTAGATATAGTTAATTAACTAGCTAGAAAAAGTCAGTCACATGAAAATCACTTTATAAGATCTGTTTGACATGCAAAAATATCTAAACAAGGTAAATAATGATTTTAGTTTTTGAAAGTGGTAGGATTTGTCACTCTGTCACGTTAACTTCTAAACTAATAAATTATTAAATGAGCTCTTAAAATGTGAAATAAATTTCTAAACTTGATAACTTATTATTATTTTAATATTTAAATATATGTTAATATTACCACTCTAATCACGCTTTTTTTCATTTTGTATTTAACTTATTATTCTCTTAATCTTTAAATATATGTCAATCTATGTTAATTTATTTTTAATCTTTAAATATATGTTTATGTCTACCTACAGCAAGGTGGACGATGACTTTCTCTTACCATTTTTTTAAGTTAATTGATAAGATAAGTGATCTAAAAAGCACTTTTTATATTGATCTTAGTGTTAACCGTACTATAAAAATTTCTACAATTGTTAAACTTCAAACTGATTTTAAAGATTTTCATTTAATATAAAAATGTATCTATAATTTAAATTGGTTGTTAATTAATTAATTAATATAAAAGGCTATTGTATAATATATGTTTTGCGAGTGTGGTAGAAAGCTTGTTCTGGGTGTGTTGTGGTTGTTAAAAATGAGTGTTGGTGCCTTAATGTGCGCTTAATTAAAACAGAGCCCAATAATTAGGGACATATGATGATTTTGCAGAATGATTAGTGTTAGGTTTATAGCTTCTATATTTGTAGCTTAGGGTAGCCTAAGCCAACCAGAAGGTGTAAAATTTCTACAACTAGGCTGCGAAGTTTTCAATTGAACAAGATTCTGATTCCTGTTTTCAGAGAAGAATCCCATGCGTCAGTGCCAACAACTACAGCCACTCCAATCACAATTTCAATTAGCATTTAGCAACACATCATTTATACAAACTCCACCATTTGAATACTTGAGTTTAAGCTGTATTTAGGTAAACAATTTTGTTAACCATTTCACAAACCTTTTACTAAAAAAAAAATAAAAAAAGTTTATTTTGATAAGTTATAAAACAAATATTGAAATAAACTATTCATGAGCACAACACCGACACAAATATACATAAAATCTCTAAAATATAAAATAAGAAAATATGAATATAGAAATACGTAAAATTTATAAAATGTAGAATACAAGTATCGGACACCGACACACCATTTAAAAAGAGTGTCCGAGGTTCATAGCTCATGACTTTAAATAAGTTCCATAAACTTCTAAACACTTCCTACACACAGTGTGCATCGTTTTGAAGTTTCAGCAAAACATTTATCCTCATCGTTACCGATTCTAGATGTATTGAATGATTGAAGATATTCAGAGAAAGAAAAATATGTCACAGAAGTGTATCAAAACATTCATCATATGGTTGAAGCATGTCCTACCCTACATGTAGAATCTAATTGCGACCCACACCCATGTGCCTCGCTCCATTAGATAAAATTAGTGAGAATTGATAAAAACAAGTTTTCTGATAAATTTTTTAAATGTTTTTTATGATTAAAATTTATTACATGATACAAATTCATTTTTATTTAATAATATTTTCTTATTCTTTTAGTTTTTAATAAGTTTTAATTAATAAATAGTATATATATTTTTAGATCAACAGCAAAATAGTATATTAAAAATGTCATGTTATTAAAAGATATGTTGCCAACACTTCTCCGTTATTGTATGCTGGTTGTTGATTAAGTACTCCAACATTCTTCTTACTTCGTTCATAGGCAAATAGAAGTAGGTTATTTTTTTAAATTTTGGTAGATTTTTTAAAATAAAATAATAATTCATTGGAAAGTATTATATCTATTAAAAAACATTAAATAAAATAATTAATTATTATATTGATTAAAATAAATACTAATTTATAAACTAAAAAAATATTGATAAATAGTTTTTATTATTAATAAAAATTTATAATTAATTTTTAAATTATTATCTAATATTAATTACTAAATTTTGTAGCTATTCATTATTTTAAATTTTAATTTATAAATTTTTATTAATAAATAAAACTATTTAAATATGAATTATTTTTAATTTATAAAATAATATTTAGTTTAGTTAATATAATACTAATTATTTCTTTCTCTAAAATTAGTTTTAATTTAAAAAATTTATTATAGTGATCCTTTATTTTAAGTTTTGGATGACTTATTTATTTGATAAACACAAATCTTGTTTGCAAGACTTAAATAACGTGATTTTAAGCTAAAATCTAACTAAATTATTAATTGAAAATATAATTATTTAATTTTTTATTAATTGTTTTTTAGCAAATAAATAAATAAAATTTAAAATTATAATGAACACTTCAAGTGTCTCAACTCTTATATAAGAACCAAACCCAACAAAATTATTTACATATCTTAACTAATCTTCATAGAAGCAGGGTATATTACACATTAATTTATTTAGTCATTGGTTTTTTTTTTTAACCAATGGTTGAGAAAGTATTTAGTTTTCTAAAGTGCATTGTTTTTACTTTAGATAATTCAAATTAGATTTTGAATAGGAGTCATTTCAAATGTAACATGCACTCTCCGAGAAATAGTTAAATACTCTATGATCACCTTGTGCTCAAAATCTTTATCAATTTTTGAGACATGTATTTAATATTTTTTAATTTAAGAAAAAAATAATAGTACTCAATTAAGTGACTTATTAAGATAAATTAGAATCATATTAGCCCCTAATAATTCTTGCATCATGTCCTTGGTATTTGAGATAGTAAATTGTGTACCTCCTAAAACATTGATCAAGACAATAAATTTAAATCATTAACTAATTAACTTAAATTTACTACATTGAATTTATCTTTTAAGGAAATAAAATATATCACTTGTCATTATTATTTATTATTACTTTCATGGTATTATTATCACCATATTTGATAGTGGAAAACCAAGTAGTAGTTCATTGTGTCTTTCAATAGTCAAATTTATGTTCAGCCATACCATGCTACAAAAATAAGTTCAAGAGTAGAAAAATTATCACTCTTTGACAAAAAGAAAGTTAAATATTTAACTATTCAAGGTTGTAAATGCAAGGCGTTTTAATTTTTTTAGTTTTTTTTTCTTCTACTTTCAAGACAGCATTTAGAAAAATGAAAAATATATAATGATTTTATTCTTAAAAAAACCATTATTATTCCGTTATTTTCTCTGAAAATGTTAATTTAAATAGGAGAATGTAGAGTAAAATAATGAAGTGATTAACGTTTACAAGGTTTAGCAGGCCCACAGAATCTCTCTGTAGCTTACAAATAGAGGGCGACAAGCCCGATAGCTATCTTTAAAATGTAATCATGTGAAGGACTCTAGGTGTGATTGGACATGGGAGCTATCTTTCAATTCAGAAAATATAGCTAAATATGCAGTAAGCACATGCACACAACTCTTCTGAACAAATGGAAGCTCAACACCATACTTCATATCAATTACTCATATGATAATAATGATAGGAGATTTTACGTTGATAAGATATTAGAGTCATTCATATTATATATAGATTTATGGGGTTGAATTAGATTTAAAATTTATTTTGTAATAATAATTAAATATTTAATTTAAGAAAAATAAAAAGTTGAAAAATATTTAAAAAGAAAAGAGACAGAAATGCAAGAGCAAGGATAAGTAGCGAAAAACAGTATTGTGGAAAAAGTGTTTCTAGAATCTCCGACATGTCGAAGAAGGGATCCCTATCAACCGTAGTCTTCATTCGTCCCTGCAAATACAATAATTAAACCATTTACGAAACCTTCCCACCTTTTCTCTTGTCGTTTTCTGTTCCGCCTGTCCCCTAATACATTATCTCAAAACTCAATATAGTTGAAGACAAAACAAAATGAAAATAAATTCATCCCATTCATTCTCAAATGCAAATCCCCCATAAGTATGTAATTTGTATTAGTTTTTATAGGATTATTTTCTTCCAAAAAGAACAAGTTATAAAACAATTAATTATCTTATAGTGCGTTAATGATTTGCCACTCCTATATGATGGTTGCTCATGATATCCATGACCCCTTGTTAGTAATCATGTAACGTTGTTCACGGGTTAAAAAAAACTCACCCTTTAGTCAAATACAATTTGGAGTCCACAAATTCATTGTTCGAATTTATTTTCGAACTCCGGAATCTCCACTCTATAAAGCCATCGTTGATTCGTCCACTGTGTACTGGATATATAAAGTGAAAGATGTGTAAAGTTGCAACATTACATTAAGACATGTTCTCGGGCACAAAATTACCAACTTCAATATTACTCAAAAATATCAAATTGGTGAATGTCTAAACATTGTATGTAGGAACAGTTTTTAAAACTGTTTCCTTAAATGTCACTTTGTGCTCTAGATTAGTTTTTTTTTATTAGTTAGCTAGGTGTCAATTGTATTCTTCTAAAAAATAATAAAATATATTTGATGTTTTCATAACTCTTTTTCTGTCTCTTCTTATTTTGTTTTCATATATTGGTATGAATAGCAAAGTTAGAAACATGCTTATCAAGTTTGCAGAAAAGTTTATGATTATTTTCACAAATAAACTCGTGTGATGGCATGACAATTGTGAGAGTAGCTTCATTCAACTATTATAAATCAATGGATGAATATCTTCTTTTCATATTAAAGATCTTCTTTATGCTTTAAGTTTGGCTAATCAACTGTAAGAAATTATGTAAATTAATTTCTATAAAGTGATTCACATTTTTTATCGTGAGATATATATATATATATATATATATATATATATATATATGATGATATACCTAATGAAAACCCACATCTGATGGAGATTGGGAACTAAAGATTATAGGGTTCTGTCTCTGCAAATAATAGTTAACCATCACGAAAGTGTGTGACAAGAAAGGAATTGCTAAGAGATAGATTGGGACAAAGGAGATAAAGTAATTGCTCAAGTAGGATCACTCATGGATCAAGGTAAGCTTCTTGATTGTATGGATATATATGTGAGAATCATGATATGATAAGATCATTATGAGAACATTATTATATGTGTTCAATTTATGTTTATGCATGTTTTAAATTTACATGTGGTATCAGAGTCCTCGTTGCTCATTTTTTTATTCTCCATTAATGCCTTTTCAAAATCAAAGAACCCTAATTTTAAAATATTCTCAATTTAAGAACTCTAATTTTTAAAATTAGGATTTATAGATTAAGGTTTCCATTCCTCTATAATAGTTCCTTATTGTCCTAAACCATCTAAAATCAAAGAACCCTACTTTTAAAAATAATCCCAATTTAAGAACCCTAATCTTAAAATTAGGGTTTATGTATTAAGGTTTACATCAACTAATGTTTGGTCTCTGGGTTCGCAGAGTTTTTGTGTAAGGGATGAAAGCTTTTTCGGTTCTGTTCATAGCAGCGTTGGTGTGCCTCTTTATGTCATTTTGAAAACTTTCATTAATTGAATTTTTAATTCAATTGAAGAAAGATGAAACTGCAATCATCCTTTTCCCGTGGCACATTTAGTTCTGCTTGAGGCTTTCTTTACCCGGTATAACTGGGCTCGGAAATTCGCAGCATTGCGGCCTGACTCATCATAAATCGAAGAAAGATGAAACTGCGTGAAGATGAAATTATAATATAATATTAAATTTATTTAATGAATTGAAATTTCGTGCACCTTACGTGATTCATTCCTGAGCATTATGTTATTTTATTTTTAATTCAATTAATATAACTTATGAATTAATTTCCTTGCTCGCATCTTACATAGGATTAAAAAAAAATTGATTCAGGTATGAATTGCTTAGATTAAAGTTTAATTAATGGATAATTCTTTTCTGCAACTTACGTTATATATTATATATTATGTTATAATGTAATTCAATTTATATTTAAATTAAATTTTAATTAATTAATTAAAAGTGAGTAACGAAAAATTAATTTTTCGTTTTATGTATTAATTTTTAATGTAATTTAATTTGCATTAAATTAAAGTTTTAATGAAATTTTATTATGTTCATTAAATTAAAGTTTAATTAATTGATTGAAAGTGAGGAATGGAAAATTAATTTTTCCGCTTTATGTATTATTTTTTAAATTATGATTTTGGAATTATTGTATGATAGATTTGTAATCACCAA
>Ga0123342_1004292_pt1 | contig 21873 bp, 13 predicted proteins | sample Turbeawhitnodule_FD_89960 | JGI IMG/M metagenome (GOLD analysis project Ga0123342, IMG submission 89960) | Root nodule microbial communities of legume samples collected from Mexico - Turtle bean Mexico white nodule | ecosystem: Host-associated > Plants > Roots > Nodule | place: Mexico: Nepantla...
AAAAAAAAAATTGTTTGTTTTAATTGTGTGTTTTTTTCTTTTGTGGGTTAGGGGGTGTTGGTAAAAGAAGAAAAAAAAAAGAAAAAAAAAAAATTGAAAAAAAAAAAAAAAAAAAGGAAAGGGGGGGGGGGGGGGGGGGAATGTACGTTTTTCAGATCCTAAGAGAATAGACCAATCACTAGCACTGACTTAAGCGTCGGAGTGCAATCGCAGGTATCCCACCGACTGGCGGAACATGCGCGTAGAAGAAAAAGAACTTTGAAGAATTCGGAGACTACCAGTACAAAAACGAATTGTGTATCGAGTGGATCAAAATTACTCGGACTCCGACATCCACACACATTAATGCCAAATTTATTATCACAGCTTTTAATCATTTGATCTTGTATATTTATAATTAGATGGTTGAATTTTGTTGATGGGGTACTTGGCAGCTTTCAAAACTAGTTTATAATATTACAACTTAGAATCAGTAACACAGGGATAGTATGGTAACTCTGAAAACTGGTTTAGACCGTACTATGATATACTAGTGAACACAAATTCATGTTAATGTAACTAGTTTTGATTTGCTTTTAGTTTGATTAAAGAGGGACAGAGGGATTCGAATCACATTTTGAGACTTTCTTTTTAAGACTTTTTTGGTGATATCCGTGAATTCCACTAAACAACATAAACAGCACTTTAGATGAAAATATTAAAGTCTCCATGACGACCTGAAGGAAGAAGAGGGAGAGTGTAGACACCATTACCTTATCATTTAAGCTTTTGTTGCTTTATCTCACGTTGCAGGCTGAAAATATCTTGCATACCTAACACACAAACTCACATGATGGAAGTCCTATTATTAGCCATTTCGGATAATACTACGCGATCCCATTTGTTCTAGACCTGGCCATATCCCATTTGTTCTAAACCTGGCCATTTCCTAATATTATCTGAAACATGCAGTCGCCAATGGTAACGATAACTTATAATATCGATAATATTTTAAAGTATGAGTTATGGATTACACAATCAGAGTTATGAATTATTTAATCTAATAGCTACTTTTGAATTATCAAATGAGTCATGGATTATTCAATTTAAAAATTATTTTTTAATTATCAAATGAATTAAGTATTATTTAATTTTTAAATTATGTCGATAGATGTTTTTTTAAAAAAATGCTCTTGATTTACATAATTTGTAGTTCTAAATGCAAAAAATAGGAACCAAATAACATTAAACTTTGCAACAAAATACTAAAAAAATGCAAAAATTCACCTCTACAACCACATAATCGCAAGCAAAGAATGAAACGCTTTAAAAACTTGAGAAAAATCACCACAAAAATGCAAGAACTGTAGATGAGGTGTTGTAAATATGTGTTACATATATTGAAGAAGAAAGTGAACACTTGCAGAGCACAATATGCGTTATATATATATTGAAGAAGAAAGTGAACCGTTGCAGTGCACATTCAGAGTCGTTGCAGATTGACATACACCGCGGGATCTCCTCCATTTTTTCCTGTTTCTCCACTCGCTTTTTGTTTCAAGTTCGTGCCTTTGAGTTTGAAAGTGTTTTTTGGAACGTTTCCTTCTGTTGTGGTGGCCTTCCACCATTTCCGGCGCGTCTCCGGCGTCACCTCCGAACTGCCGGAACAAAATTCTCCATATCCCCTTTTTCGTGGGTTTTGAGCTTCTCTCCTTGCCTATAAATAAGAGGCACGAGAATGCTCAAACACACTGGCTTACTCTGCACATCCTTCTCTTCTTCTTCCTCACAACACTCACCACCGTGCATTCTTCTTCCTCTTCTCTTTTCTTTCTTTTTAAATTATAACATTCCATTATAATAGATATGGGTTTATTGTGTTTTACTCCTAAAAAGTACCTTGCTAGTTCTGATCATCGGAAATTACCAAGAAGTTCCTGTTGTATCCTGAGGGGACTTGCGCAATATATCGCGAATAAGTCCTTACGGACAGTGATTACTCTCGCCTTAGGAAACCAATTTTTGTTCGTTTTAAAGCCAATTTTGCTACAGAAAGTGTGTCGGAATGCAAAAGCCGTGGAGGGAGGTGTCGTGAGGTGATAGAAGAGAGGAGAGAGATAGAGAGCAAAGGGTAAAGTAATGGTAAAATGTTTAGAGTTTTTTTAAATTATTTTCCGAAGGATATAATAGTAAATTCCATTTAGTATGGGTGTCAGAATAAGTCATGCGGGGGCAGGAAGAAGCAGCTCATATTCTTTCAAAATCCATCAACATGGCAAATTCTTCCTACACCCAACCTTTTTCAACATGCACTTTACATAGTTTTAAATTTCAAAAAATTGTCCTTCATTCCAGAAATAAAAATCTAAAATTAAAAATAATACATTTTAAAAAATTTTTTGGAAGAGATTATTGTGTTATGAAAATAAAATTTCAGAAACAAAATCAAAATCTCATTCTAGATAAGAAAATTTCTAATTAAAAAAATTCTGAAAAAGGAAGTCTAGAGTGTATTTTTATATGTATTCCATTTTATTTAAAGGTTTTTTCTCTATTCATACTAAAATTGGGTGCTTATACGGTATGGTGCAAGAAGTAATCGCCTCAAAACATTTAGGTATTGGCCAGAATTGGCATCACCAACAGCAAAATTGGTGCACAGTACAACTAGTTAGTTTCACGTACTATTTCTGAATACAGCACGAGAAATACTGCAAAAAAGTAAAACTGGAACCTCGACAAAATCAGAATAAATTCTAACTTGGAATGCCCATTTTTTTTAAAAATTAGATTCCTTGAAAAAATCTGTTAAAACTTAAACATAGAATTTGAACTTAAAATAAAATAAAAATTACAATTTGCATAGCAACTCGAAAGCAGGGGGTGAAATTGAATTGAAACACAAGGGACAATAGTTATTACTTTGAAAAAGATGTTTAATAATTAACATATTAAAAATTAAAAGCATAAAAATAATAATGTTAATCATAAGCTAATTATTTAAATTAGAAATTACCATGATTCAACCTATGAAAGATTAACATTTCTAAAGAATAACTTACTCTTATAATAACATACTGCATTAAATTTAGAGGAAAAAAAATGAAATTTTACTTTCCAAACCAATTGCAATAATTGAAAATTATCAAATTTTTATCTCACATAATCTGTCAATTTATATTCACTGAATCCTTGGTTTACAATCGAAGGAGTGGAAAAACAAGAACCAAAGCCAATATACATAAAAATCAGAGTCCAAAATTATAATAATGATTAAAATTTGGTACACTTTTGTTAGAATCTATTTTTTCAAAGGTGGTGCTGTTGCGGGTAAGGTGGTTCAGATTGTGGGGGTTCCATTCCATCTAGGCCATGGAGACCCTTTCGAAGATTACATTACCCCCCACTTGTTACAGCCTTCAGTTCCCAAAAGTCTCTGCATTTTCTCGTTTCCCATATGCTTCTTCCACAACCACTCCCCTGGTTTCAGTGCTAACTGTAAGAGCTGGTCCTCCTTCAGGTTAGCCACTCTGTTTCTTGGGTCCCGATTGGACTTGTTTCATTACTTCTCTTTATCCTTTGCTGAGAAAGTTAGCATCTTTTGAGAGGATAAGGGGTTTGGGGAAATGGGTAATAGGCAATTGGACATGCTGTTTCAAACTCAGAATGGAAACTGTGCACTGCCACAATTCTCATGGTTGTAAGTACTTGTATACACATATCATTTGTCTGAACTCTGAACAGTGTTTCCCTCTGCTGGAGAAACACCATCTTGAGTTTTAATTTGGAGATACTCTGTATTACAGTTTGTTAACTTAGATTCTGGATTGTAAAGATTAATTGAAGACACTCTAATCTTTGCTATTAAGAACATTTGGTTTTTAAAAATAATAATTCTGACTTGCTAGCTCCTCATTGAATATTTTGTCTGGGAAAACTTAGAAAATATATTACCGTGGTTGGATCATTTAAAAAAAATCCATTTTTTTTGTTACATTGCATGATAGCTAGGTTTAAGATTGACTGAAAACATTATCTCATGTAAGTAAATGTATCTTTTTGGAGTTTGGATAGCAGGAGAATGAGGTTGGACCGTTAGAAAGAAGAGAAATTTGAAGTGTAGTTTTCTTGAACTTGTAGTTTGTTGATACATTCAATTTGAGGGTGCATCAAATCAAGTAAACGACTGTTGTGAAACAATTGTTTCAGTTATTTGTGGGGGAATTTAATGGCTTCCTTTCTTATGTTTAATATTGTTATTCATTTTGACTATTATTCTATTAAAACATGTGTTATATTGTAGATTTATATTACACTTGCAAATTTTCTCCCCAGCTCTTAATTAAAAAGCTATTGTGGTTGGATGTTCTTTTCACAACTTTCTTTATAAATCTATGTCCTTCTTTCCATTGATGTTCTGTTAGATATATTAAAAACAATTCATGCGATTTAAAACCTAATAGCTTAAGCTGTTTGGAGAATTGGTCATTGATATGGTATCTATCGGAGTTCCTTTGATAAAGTAAGCAAGACTTCAATCCTAGTTATCCGTTGAATTTCAGTACATGGTAGCTAAGCATAAGAATTGACACAATGTTCTATCCTCAAGCCAAAAATAGAGCCCTTTCATGAAAGGGTGTAAATAAAAATTAAATTTGAAGACAAGAGCTAAGTATAAGCATTGCCTACTCCTGAAGACCTAAAAGGCTCTTGCATGAGGGAACATGGGACAAAAAAACTGCTAATCAGTCGCGGCTTAATTATTCATTGGCAGATATCTCATCCTTGTAGCTACTATATTTATTAAAAATACATGTTTATTTCTATCCTTTTAGCCCCAGTACAATTAATATTTAATCTTGGAATTTATCCTTTTTTCTTGTCACCTGTAGACCTTGTTTCTTTGAAATCTAATTGGTTGAAACTTATATTTTTAGTGAGTGGTGCCGATGAGGATGTCCTGCAAATATTTTTTAAGGAGAGAGAATTAAATGGCGATTTTATATCAAGAACTTCTGACTTATTATGGAGAAGAAATTTCAGAAACTCTGCTGATAATGATATTAACATACTCACTGATGACACTTCTCAACAAACAGTGCAGGTGCAGTAGACTCTTCGTTTCTAATTTCAAATCATCCGATCCAATTTAATACATTTGATCAATTGTATCAGTTTTGGCTGGTTTTTGCCTTGTACTGATCCATTGCAAATTTTGTATGTTGATTCATTGGTCACGTAATTCAATTTGGTCTGCTTTTTCTAATATTTGTAGATCACAGAAACTGACAATGATGGTGGTTTTTTGAAACTTACAAGAACCCAAGAGTGGTTAACAGGTGATAATTCTCCACCAATAAACAAGAAGGTGACTGCTAAGGTATGCTTTGGAGTAGTTTTTCATTTACATCCCATTGACAGGAAGTGGGAAACTGTATATGAACTATGAAATTGATATGTTGCAACTCATTTTATTCTTTCAAATGTTTTTCAAATTCACCTTCTCTCGGGTAAATAAATAATAACTCAGTCATCCAATAATGTTGGATGCTTCACTTCATATATCAACAGAGTTTGCAGGACAGCAGCGCGAGGCGCAAGAAACTGAACATGCTCGAATATGAATCTGTACAATACCTCTCTTGACCTTGATATTGTTCTTTTTTAGCTCAAGTTAGTGACATCAGTGTTTTCTTACCTCAAGGCTGTAGGTTTTGATCAATTAGAAGTTCTGATGTTGTGTAAGCTTCTTATTCTTTCAATTTTATTCTTAATTGTAGCTCAAGAGGGAATTACTACTTCTATCTGTGGGTATTGGATTCGCATGTAGTGGATATTGCTTGGTAATTTTTTCAGTACAGGTAAACTTTAATTTGCATGCTGTCTCAAAAAAAAGTCTCATCAATTTTCTATTGTAATTACCAGATCATTTTTGTGCTTCTTACCATTGAATTTTGTTCTCTTTCTTCATGACAAGTCTAATTTTAGATGGATGTCAGTGTCTTATACCATAATGATTTAACTTCAAACACTATCCCAAGGTGTAAGTTTCTAATTATTTCCTTCACTGATGTGTGCCTGTCTCTTAAATTTGTAGGCTGCTATAAGTTATGTGATCGGTGTACTTTTCAGGTTTGTTATTGCCTTTTATCATATTGGTTATGTCTCATTGAAGTAATTGTTAATGCTTTAAGATACTCTAGTGAGACTATTAGAGCATAAGGTCTTAAGTTTAAGAATTGAGTCTTATAAGAAACCTTCATTGGAGCATGTTAATGTGGCATGAAAGAGTCTTAAATTTAAGACCCTGGATCATGGTAATAAAAAAATATTTTCATCTTATAAAGGTTGTACTTGCATTGAAGTGTAAACAAAAAATTATAAAAGTGAGTACTATAAAACTCTTGCATTGGAGCAAAACTTGCAAAATATCTTAAAAATGATGTGACATGGTATGACCCACATAAAGTAAAATAAGATCTCATAGTATGATTCTTGCATTGGAGATAACCTTAGAGCCTTAGTTGATATTTATTCATCACTGTTTCTCTTTGTGGGAGAGAAAAAAGAAGATGTAACTGTTCTTATCATTCCTTATTATTATACTTAACTGATATATCATTTCAATGCAGTTGCTTGTACCTTCAACTCTTGTATCAACATGCAGACAACATATCCAGGGAAAATGTTCCTCAAATATTCAAGAAAAAGAAGTCTAAGAAGTACACATGAAAACTTGTGCTTTGAGTTTGATGTAATTGTGCCAGTTAACATTCTCTGTTGTTGACATTTTCTTATCCCTTGTTTTGGGCAAAAAAATATTTCTTAACCAGAATTGGTATAAGAAGTGAGGACCTTGAAGATTTCTTGGAGAGGTCAATCAAGGGTATCAGTATATCACTTTCCTCTCCCAGGCTTGTTATTCCAGCAACAATATATGGACTTTGGGCCCTGTTTCATCAACATTTTGCCAATGACTTTTTTGATTTCCAGGTAATCCTTGGCAGCATGTGTATCAAAAAATGTTTCTTCAGCCACTAAGCATTTTCCATTTGAATAAATTTCAGCATAAACACTTATAGAAGAAGAAAAAAGAAAGTAAAATGAATTGAACTTCTCATATAAGCTAAAATAAACTTGTACACTTAACTTTTATAAAAGTTATCTCATTTAATTTTTCTAAAAACTCAAGTACATAACTTGATATAAGCTTATAAGAAAGCTCAATTCATTTTATCTTTTTTTCCCTCTATTTGTATTTATAGAGTGGTTTATCCAATAATCATAGTCTTACTATTAAACTTTCATCAAATTCATTGGTCATTTATTTATACTTGTCTCTTGTTCACCCTAGCTTGTGCCAGCCATGTTCGGAATGTTTGTCTACAAGGCTGCTGCTCTGGTGCAAGTTTATAGAGACAACGAAGGCTTGCTGTTGGTATTTCCAGAAAGTGAAGATGGATCAAACAATTGAAGTATTTTCCTATGCTCAGCACTTAGCAGAGTACCTGACTCAGTACTCACTATATCTTGGAACATTTGAAATGCTTAGCTGCACCCATAGCTGAGCACTGATCACAGGTTACAACCCTTCACTACATTCATCTTATGTTGAATTTAGAACGATGCTATTTTATCACAGTAAATAGTAAAGAGTGTATTAATATCATGTCTTTGAAACCAACATTTGTTGACTGTTGAAAGTTATAAGCTAATTTAATTCCATTTAAGAGATCAAGTGTTCTTAAAATATTACATGCACTTTTATTCATCATATCATATGATGTTGTCTTGTCACACTAAACAGTCTAAAAGAATGGAAGGAACATCCTTAATCATTGATCTTTGATATAGTAATAAACATCTTGCATCTACTACTTTTCACATCAAGTTTCAATTATTGATAACTACCAACTCATTAGAGTTAGTAATCAATGCAAATCCATAACTCAACCATTCTCTAATATCCATACTATAACTCTTCTCTTATGCAATTATTCTTTTCCCCTTTTCCCTTTTTTTTTATTGTTTATTATTGTTGGACATCAACTAATAATAAAGATATTTCATAGTATATGAAAACCTTATTTTATGAACTAGTTTTATAAATTTGAGTTTGACTTAAAATTTTTATAATATTATTTTGTCCAATCCAAACGTTTACTGGTTTGCCTAGTTTATATTTTTTAGGTAAATCACAAATGTTAATGTCAATTGTAAATTTAATATTATATATCCCTTGGGTTTTATTTTTAATTTATGACACTTATTTGTAACCATAAAAGAAGCACCATATTTTATTGTTATTTTATATTATAGATGACAATGTATTTTGATAATTTTTGGTTTAGAGTGATCGATTTATTATTTATTGCATGAAGTTTATAATTTTAAATTTTGTATATCTTAAAGAAGGAAGTAGCCCATGAAACTATCTTGTGCTGTTAATGACTTTTCAAATAATAGGTTAACATAATTTCACCCATAATTAAACTCACTCGATCTAAAATATGTTACTCAACTATCCAATACACGTTTACTTTAAATTATACATATCTCCAACTTCATGTCATATATCCACTTTTCTAAAAAAAGAGTAAAAATAAATAATGCTTAATTTTTTTTTTCATTCTCTTTTACTTTTGTAAGAAGTTAACCCTCTAGCAAACGATATTAACGAAAAATTAACGATTTCGTTATTTAAACTTTTGATGCTAACTTTAGCAAAGTTTTTGTACAATTACAATCTACTAGCACAGCCTTGTATTGTGTAAAGTGTTATTTGATTTATACTAAATTAAAATAAAAAAATGAAAAATAAAAGAAAAAGCATATAAAGAAGTGTAGTTTTATAGTATTATGCAGCAAAATCCAACTATTTAATTTTAGACAATTTCTGTAAGCGATATTTCTTTAAAAAGTATTTTAGATTTTATAATTTAAAAAGAAAAATTAAAAAACATATTATTTGAAATAATTTTGAAATGTAATTTATAATGTATTTTGAATTATATAATTTATAGTATATTTTTAAATTGTAATTTATTTTGGACATGGAGACGTATGAAGACCCAACTTTCCAAGGTTCTTTAGTGTTTACAGTGTAAATTATGTTATCAAATGGTAGGGTCTTTTTCCCTTAAAATTCTTCTAGCACCCCATGAATTTTAAAAAAATACTATTTTATATATTTTTTAATGACTTTCAAATTATCTTTTTCCAAAACATATTTTTCAGAATTTATAAAATGTATTTTGGAAAACGTAGATAAAATTTTCAAAACGTACATAATATATTTCTGTATTTTTCAAAATAACTTTTCAGAGTGTGTTTCTGGAAAGAGTTAAATGAAAACAAATTAGATGCAGTATTTGTAGGAAGAAACACTCATTAACCTTCAAAACTCACACCCATGTCATTCTCGTACTATTTACTATAAATATTCTTCTTCAAACCCACCACGCTCTCTTGTAGATAACGTCGATGGTGTCAATTTAGGGAGGGACAAGTTTGGTACAAACTTCTGAGATACATAAATTCTCATAGCTAAATTATTTAACATTTTATAAAAACTCTTCATTATTTTTATTTTAAAAATATGAAGTGTTTCACTTAACTATTCATCCTCCCTGTCAATTGGTATATATTTTTTCAACTCATATTTAAAACTCAAAAACAATATTGAAACATATTTTATTCACTAGCTTAACAAATATATTACTTAAATGAAACTTAATTACTAATAAAAATAAATTTTAATTAAAAATTTCATCTCCTTATCGAGAGATTAGGATGATAAAATAGATTAGGTTTAATTAATTTATAAGCTCGCCACAATTTTACAAATTAGGTTGGTATTTTCACTTTAACATGGATTTGTCAACTTATTCTTTCAGTTAAAATTTAAATTAAAAAATAATTTAAAAAATTAAATTAAAAAATAATTTAAAAAAATTAAATTTTGTGTATATACATATATATAGTAATATTGTAATTTAATTAATTACAAACTAAACTCTAATTATTAATTGTAAATAATTAATTTAATCTGATTTTTGAATTTATTTAATGAGAGAAATCAGTTACTCAATTAAATATTTTATAATTAGATAGAGTTTAAAAATATATATATTAAAATAAAAATAAAATTATAAAAAAACTGACAAATTGGAGCTATGAGTATATCTAACCATGACAACAAGTCTCCGCACCATTTTTCACATGCCAAAAGAAGCCATGTTGCCACCTACTAAGATTACCCAAATTTTAAAAAATATTAATTCTAATTTTACGCTTATTTAAATTTTTGCGCATTTTAAAATCCTATTTTTATAATTTTAACCTATAACCTAGTATTTTCTAATTTTTAATTTTGCATATACGTATCTTATTTCATTTTATTTAGTTAAATTATTTTTTGATATCTTGAATGAATATGATTAGAGTTTGGTTGAAAAAATAAATAAAATACATATCAATTTGAGAATTAGAATAAAAATTATATTTTAAATTTTTTGAAAAGTTAAAGATAAAAATTATGAACTGGAATTTAAAAATCAAGTGAAAAATATGATTGTTGGACTAATAATTTTTTCCCGAGACTCACCTGAAAGAAAAAGAAGAATTAAAATGTTAAAAAGAAAAAGAAAAAGAAAAACCACTTAGTCATTGCTACTACTACTACTGCTGCTATAGTACAGTGTGCTACCGTGCTATGCTTCTAATGATTTCAGCGTAAGTGACCTGGTTTCTCCCATCTTCATCAGCATCGCTTTCTCTTGCATCATTTTGTATTGTAGCTACCTTCTGCTCAAATCAAATCAAAACTAAATAATTATTAATATTATATTGATCGATACAAACAGACATATTTAAGCGTAGATCCAAATCGTCTTCTTCTATCCACTTGTCGATCGCGAATTTGGAAACCCTAGCTCGCAGATCTGATCTCACTTTGCTCCATGGCTATGGCGCCTCGCAAACCTCGCGAGCGTGAAATGCTGTTCGACTCCGTCATCGCGCTCGTCTTCATTCTCGTCGCCTGCGTCGACCTCTGCGACGGTGCCACCGTCGTCGACGTCTACCGCCTCATCCAGTACGACATGTCCGGCGTTCCCTTCGGATCTCGACTTGCCAGCCTCAATCATCACGCCGCCTCACTCCACTTCTCTCCGCACGCTGATCTCTCTCGCACCGTCCTCCTCATACCTCTTCGCGAACTTAACATGTCTTTTGTTCAAGGTTCTTCTTCTCTCTGTTTTATTTTTCCTTTTTTCAAATTGTAATTTTAGGTTTTATTATTATTTATTTTCGGTTGATTCTGCTCAGACTTAATTGTTGCGCATGACGTAATTCGGAGTTGCGGAAGTTAGGAACGGTGTTTGAGAAGTGGCAGAAGTGTTATTTCAGTGTCACTTTAAATTGGTTAAGATGTTAGGCTTAGTAGTCTGGTTGGAAGTAGACATGCATACCTGTGAAAATGTCCTAGGGTGCGTTTGGGTAAACGAATTAATTAAGCACTTGCTAAATGAGTGTTTTTAATGTGCAATCATTTATGTATAGCTATTTTCATAAACTATCCTGAAGAGTTGTGGAAATGAGCTAAAAATCAGCTTACAAACATATCATAAACTATTTTGTATTGAAACACTTACTCTAGTGATTCTGTCGTAAGATAAGCCCAAACAAGCTGTAAATAAGCTCTTCCAAAGGCATCCGTAGTAGCTTATATGTTGTAGGTTTAGATATGGAGAAGCTCTTGTTCTCTAGTTAAGCAAGAAAAGTTATATGTTTATTGTTTTTATAAAATTGATTAGTTATTGCTGTGTTTGCCCTGATGTTATCCATTTCGTTAATAACTTGATCTGTTTTATTTTTTCTAGTTGAATGCTTAACATTTCTTGTCCTTGTAATTTATATTGAGATCTTTATTTGAAGAATGCCATTTTGTCTCACTTGTTATTTAACAAGATCAAAATCTTGTGACTGCAATATGGCAGAATATATTTCAGAAAGCAAGCCTCTTGGGGGTTTAATATTTTTGCTTCCCCGGATGTTCAGTTTTGAAAGCAAAGATGGTATGGGAAATAACCATCGTGATGGGCCACTGAAGAATGTACTGGTGGAACTTGAACAAATACTCATACACGCCAACTTACCGGTAAGTAAATTCCAAACAGCTTTTCCTTTTTGTAGACTTTTTCTTGTCTTTTTTCTTCTGGAATTTTGTAGAAAATAAAATATTTGCCAACTGGAAATGAGGAAGCGACAGTTAACTAATTTGTTTGTGAATTGTGAATTCTTTTTTCACGTAGTTGTTGGTGATTTTGTGATTTTATTCAGCTACTACTATGTTCTCAAGTTAATTTATATCTTTATAGTGTTTTATGCAGTGATTAACCAATTAAGCTGTATTATCCTTCAATCACTTATAAATAAATTTATTGTTTCTGTCATTCGGTGGTTTGTTTGATGAAAAAGGCAATTGGCTTTGTAAGAGTTCCACCAATGTGACGATGATTAAAGACTTTGGATAGCCTCATAATGTGCATGTTAAACTTGTTTGGGTTTCAAATATCATCACATGCATACAGTGGTGTTCCATATAACTTTAACATTCACTTGTAGCAGATGGTTTATTTATTGAGTTTAATCTTCATACACCTAGTGCAAAATATTTTTACTCTGTCAATCATTAGTGTGCCGTCAATCATTAGTATGCCGTCCTGGTCCTAATCGGCATTAAGAGGAGGCCCATGATGTTATGTGGTGTGCGGCTGACAGCTTCAGGATAAGTCCGAGTTGGGTAAACCTCAGCACCTGGGGTTAAGTCTAGGGAGACCCTCGTAGATTTAAAAGTAAATTACAATGACAACCTCGTAGATTTTTTCAAATTACATTTGCTCCTTCTGCCTTTTTTACCTTTATAATGGCCTCCCTTATCAGTGAGTCTAAGGGGAGTGTTTCTAGAATTTAATGCGATGCACATGTAATGTAAAATGTGTGAAAATGTAATTTTTTTAATACTAGGGTGTTAGTGTAATTTATTCTTCTTCTTCTTATTATTATTATTTTTTATGTGTGAGAGAAAATAAAAGGCCCACATCTTTGAATTTAATTGTTCTTCCATTAATCAATGTTTTTCCCATTTCTCTTAAGTGAAAAGATTTCGAACTATTTTTTTCTTTAGTATGTGTGACATGACATAGTAATGTGAGGAAGTATGTCCCCTTCAGTTATTTTTTGTTCCCCCCCTCCTTTATAAACCATGTACACTCGTGTCATTTTGTGAGAGATGTAACTTTTATGGTGCTGCATCTTGTTGCAGTATCCTGTTTATTTTGCATTTGAGGATGACAATATTGATGCTGTGTTAGCTGATATCAAGAAGAATGATGTTACTGGTCAACCTGCTACTGCAACAACTGGCGGGTGAGTACAAATCTTGAATGAAGAATTCATTGCTTTAACTATATTTCGCAAAATTCTCTAGATGGTCAAAGCAAGTGATATGGAACTTAATGGCTTGACTGATTGGATCGCAAAATGGAATTACCTTTTATATTTCCAACTTCTAGGTGTTACATTTTGTGTTATTGAATACCTTATGTTCTATTTGTTTGGATTATGTTTCAATTGTCTAATTCATTTCATAATTGCTGCTTTTGTCTTATATTTTTAATTCTCTTTTCTGGACTTATTATTGTAGTCACTTAATTTGCATGTATGTTAGAGTTATTGTATTACCAAGTTTATTTTTCTCTTGGAAGTAACAGTTTGAATGATTTCTTTCATTTTTTTTTGGATGTTGCAGATACAAATTTGTTGTTTCAGCCGCAGAACCAAGGAAAGTTGTTTCTCCACCCATTACAAATATTCAGGTGTTTGTTCAACCTTTTATTTATATAAATGCAATGTGATTGGAACGCTAAATCAAACTTACGTTGTATACCATAAATTTGTTGCCTTCTTTTTTCTGTTCTTTTGTTTAAATTCTACTACAACTGGTTCAGTGTTAGTTATAGTTACAAAACCCCCAGCTTGCTGCTATAATCATTCTAGGAAGCCTTGAGAAAAGATCTAGAAAATTTTGAAGAACCTTGGCTGGGGAAGCCTACTGTGGAAGATTATTTTTTAAAACCTCACTATCCAAGTTTTGGACTAAGTTACAAGGAAATGGTTCACTTGGAAGATTGAACTGGAGATCTCACTTGCTACACGGATGTTGTGTCTCGATTGTTTTATAGGGGTCAATCAATATGGGAAAGAATCTGCTACTTTTTGTGTTTTAGTGTGTTTCCCTTAGGAATTCTCACATAGAAGTGCAAATATAACTGGATAACAGGTATAAATTGCGTTGAGTAACAGTGTAGCTGCATGTGTCAGCAAAACTGATTAATCTTAATTGGATAATCTTCTTGTATCATTCTTTTTTTCATGCATTTTAGTTGCCACTTCAGTGTTTGATAACATTATTAACTTACAGTATTAATAACTCATTTAAATAATGAAGTATAAATATAAATATAATCTGCTTCTTGTGGTATTCTTTTTCCAAGATGAATATAATTTTCTGCATGCATTATAGTTAGTTACCACTTCAAAGGTTGATTGCATTTTGTAAACTTATAGTAACCTGTTTAATAATCAACTATATGATTGTGGGTCTATCAACACTTTTAAGAGAAAAAAATATGAAATGAGCTTCTCCACATGAAATTAGCTTACGAATAAACTAATTTATATAACCTCTCTCGTTATCTTCTTTAAAAGATGATTTTTAACTCATGCATAAACTAACTTTAGCTTATGGAGAGTTTTATTTCATCTTTCCTTCTTATTTTATTCTCCTGTAAGTGCTTATGGAGAAATTTACCCAAACCAGCCCTATGATTTGCAAGTTCCTTCCTGATGGATTATTTCTTGCATTGATCTAATTTTCTGACTTCTTATACCCAAACCAGGTCTACTTTTTTTAATTGCTTAAATTATGATATTCTAAAGCTTGTGCAAGTAGCAGATTAGTTATAGATATTGAAATGTAAAGTTATGAGTTATATTTAAGCATGGAGAAATACATCTTGATAAATTATAACAGTTGAAAACATGTTCCACACGCATGGTTATCACAGCTTATGTATATCCACAAATGATTTCCCTTCTATGTACGATTCTCTATTACACAAAAAATACACACAATCTGTCTTCAATCTCATTAGTCTTTTAAAATTGGTGTTCTTTAAATAGAACTTTTGTGGATGTACTTTTTATATGGTTGCAGGGATGGTTGGCAGGACTGAAGACAGATGATGATGCTCATCAATTACCCACCATTGCGATAGTGGCATCATATGACACCTTTGGGGCTGCTCCTGTATGTTTATGAATTTTACCTATAAAGCCAAACTGTTCGAAATCATATGATTATTATGTTAAAATATCTGTAATTGCAGGCATTATCAGTGGGAAGCGATAGTAATGGAAGTGGCATTGTGGCTCTTCTTGAAATAGCTAGGCTGTTTTCTCTCTTGTATTCTAATCCAAAGACAAGAGGACAATACAATCTGCTGTTTGGGCTAACATCTGGTGGGCCTTACAACTACAATGGAACTCGGAAGGTGATATATCATATTTGAGAGTTCATTTATTTGCTGACAGTTCTGTAACACGTGATCAACCTCCCCTTCTGTTATGGATTTGTTACATAATTCTACGTTTTTTCAGTGGCTTCGGAGCTTTGATCAACGTATGCGTGAGAGCATTGACTATGCTATTTGCTTAGATAGTATTGGCTCTTGGGAAAATGAATTGTGGATTCATGTGTCTAAGCCCCCAGAAAATGCCTTCATTAAGAAAATTGTGGAAGTAAGTGAATGGTCACAGTGGCGCAGGCTTTACTATAATGGATTGACTTGCAGTTTTATCTTTTTGATTTCTAATGGAAAATATTGGTGTAGGATTTTTCAAGTGTTGCAGAAGAATTAGGCTTTAAAGTGAATTTGAAGCATAAGAAAATAAACATTTCCAATCCTCGAGTAAGTGATACATTCTCAGTGTTCTGTTTCACTTGCCTAGATCTTTGGTAATTTATACTTAGCTTTTGCTCAATCTCAATTTGATTGTATGTATTTTCAGACAATTGCCTTCGGCACATTATTTTAGTACAGTGGCACTACCATACCATGTACAATCACCTTATATATGGTTTACATGTTTATAAAAAAAGGTCTGGAAACTAAGATGTATCTGTTCTTCTAATTTTCATTTTAATCTGATGTCAAACCATTGTATTTTATTTCTTAGCTTTCCTATTGAACCACACTTACTGCTCCTAATCATCTTAGTGCTTCATATCTGGATGAAATATTTCCTGATAGGAAGCACATGCTTCCTGCATTTTGTCTAAATGCTACTTCTAATATTAGTTATTAAAGATGGTCATCTGCTGTAGGTAGCTTGGGAGCATGAACAGTTTTCAAGGCTGAGAGTTACTGCTGCCACTCTATCTGGACTCTCTACAGCACCTGAATTGCTAGAAAAGACTGGTGGTTTGGTTGACGGCAGGTTCATATCTAGACCTAAATGCCAGAATTTTATTATTTCTGTAATTTTTTGCTGACTGAGCTTCTGCAGGCATTTTGTTAATGAAGCGACTATTGTCAGAAGTGTGAAATTAATTGCTGAAAGTCTTGCGGTAAGACTAAGTTTACCTCAAAAAACTAGAAGTCAATGTACATTCCCCCTCCCGAAAAAAAATATTAGGAATCTAACCTATCAATGTACTTGTAATTAATTTTCCTTCCAATCATTTGGCATAAGAAGAATCACAAGGGAATGTTTTGTTTGTTTGTTTGTCCTGGGCACTAGTTCTTAATATACTTGGAAAATCTAGTATTATTCATCATATTTGTTGTAGTGAGTGTGCATTTCTATTAATTTCAAAACTAATATTTTTTATGATTTTGTGCATAATGTTTCATGTGAATTTGTTTGGTAGATATTTGTTTATATGCACTTGGTCATTTGCATCTGCTGATGCTTCTATTGGGACCATTTGACTTCCTGCATGGTGACATTACTTTGCTTCATTATATGGTTAAGAAAAACATACTGAGCCAGAATAATTTTACTCAGTTATTTACCCTTGGATGAATATGTGGCCCTTCCACTTCGTCTTATCCAACAAACCCCCTTGAATCGAGCTAATTAATGCCTGTTTAGCACTGTGCATGTGGATGAAACTCTTCCATTAATGACGTGCTGTTTATTGCGCATAATATCATTTTGCATTAAAAGTTTGTGATGAGATTTTGCTTAGTTAATTCCTTGGATTTGCAAAGTTTACACTCTAGTGTAGTTTGATTCATTCAAACTTACAAAACTAATCACTCTTGGCACAGATTTTGCTTCCTTTATCCTTCCATCCTGGATTCAAGTGTTCCACCTTATCTTTCATTGTCCATCTTTTAAGTAAAGGCATGAAGTTTGTAAATTTGAACATTGTTGGATTGATATTTGTTTTAATTATATAGGAATTGTGACAATGTCAGTTGTACATATGAAAGATGGTGTTTAGTATCATAAAAATATTTTTTGAAATTCGAAGTGCTCATTTCATTGACATTTTGGGTAATCCTTACTGAAAGATAATCCTTGATTTTGTGTGAACCTATTATTTGTCAATTTTCTTTTTTTAATTATTGCGTTTAAACCTACTGTCAAATTATAGTTCAAAATAAGAGCTCTAAACATAAAATTAAGTTACTTTTTCTAAAGAGATTTTCAGAAAATATGTCTGGTCTACGTGTACCTTTCAAGAATAAAAACATAAAAAAGGGTCAAACACTGCCTTTGTTGATTATTGCAAACTGGCTTGATCAGCGAGACTAAAGCTAGATTATTTAATAGATGCTCTTTGAATGATCCTCTTAAAGAATTTGCCCAGTAATAAAAGTCACGTTAGACATGCATTTGATTCTCAGTATCTTTTTTTTTTATGAGAAGCCAACTTTGTTGTTTTAAACAGTCTTCTGTTCTACTTTTTGCAGAGGCATATTTATGGACATCAAGGAAAGAACATTCAAATATTTGCTGACAACACTAACTTGGCTGTTAATCCTTCTTATGTTCGATCATGGTTAGATGTTTTGTCCCAAACACCTCGAGTAGCTCCATTTCTCTCTAAAGATGATCCTTTTGTCATGGCACTAAGAAAGGTATTGTTGCATGCTTCTACTTTTGTTTATTTTGTGGAAGTGCCATTGTGACGCATAATTTTTTATCTTTTTTCAAGTTAAAGGATCACCCCTAATACTATGGTTTCGATGTGGATCAGCTGAGTGAATCTCTGTAGCTTAAGAAGCACAGATATGACACGAGACACCAATATGACATGATACAGATGTGATAAATTTATAAATAATGATGAAGATACAACAAGACTACAATAGAACATACAAAATTAGTCTAAAATTAATGTAAATAAAAAAAATCTTAAATCACAAGAAATAATTCATGTTCTAAAAATATGAGCTACATTGTAAATATAGTAAAATGCTTTTTGATTTATATAATTATCACGGTGTTTCAATTTGTATTGATGTAAAATAAAATAATAAGAAAACAACTGCAATTATTACAAGCGTCCTTGCAATGTCCAACATGACGTATACAGTGAGAACAGTAAACACAGATTGTCGGCAATTTAATTTGTGGCAATATTCAAATGTATGCAGTTTTAATTTGGGTTGATAAGGGAGATTACATATGCCAATATTGTATAATGTTTCTGGAGAAAAAAGGCCTAAAATTTACTTGTTTTTTACTAGAAAGTTATAACGAAACTGGATTCGAGTTAAGTTCAGGCTGCTTATTCCTCAATTCTCGATACCTGGAGTTTCACTCCTGTACTTACCTAGTGTTTTTTATACACGTATATAGGAATTAGAAGATCACACTGACGAGGTAAATCTGCATAGAGATGTGCTAGAGGGGGTGTTTACTTTCTATGATTCAACCAGGGCAAAGCTGAATATATATCAGGTATTTGAAGTTATTTTCTTTGCACCATGTTCTGTATATAAAGCTTGGCAGTTTGAGCAGCTGAATCTACCTAATGAATCATTGATAGAGTCCTGCTTCTTAGACGATCTTATCTTCAGTCCCGAGCCCTGACCATGTTTGTAATTTAGTTTTTTTCAATTTTTTGAGGGCGCAACATTCTTTTGGTTATTTGACTGACCTGTTTGCCCATATTTGTTTTGAAAGACATCTTTTCCTGATTAAAAGGAGGGAATTTTCACCATAAACAAATTCTATAATATTTTTCCAATAAATGCATGTTTGGTTGCTATTCTTAGGAAATAAGTCTATTCAAAATTTCTTTGAAGAAGCTTGTCCAAGAAATTCTTTAATGCTACAAAATAAGTTAAATCCAAACATGCTCTGAAGTATTTAACTTTTAGCTTTGGAGTTTCATGTTGCCCTGAAAGAAATTGTTGTGGTTTTACAGGTTGCAAGTGTGACATTTGACTTGCTGTTGCTTCTAGTATTGGGATCGTATTTAATTGTGCTCTTCTGTTTCTTGGTCATCACCACTAGGGTATCTTTTTATTATCTATCTTTAATCCTTTTGCAAAATTTTAGGTATCCAATTTGTATGGACTCAATCTAACTGATGGTGTTTGACAGGGTCTTGATGATCTAATCAGTCTATTTCGGCGGCCTCCATCTCGAAAAGTGAAAACTGCATAGTGAGTAGCTGGCAGGATTTTGCCTACGTTGTTCTCAATATTTAAATAGTATCTTAGGATGCCAGTTTCTAATGAAAAGTTCTGTAGCGGATTTTTTTCCTGATTGCCTGAAGTTGGTTGCTTTAGTGGTTAAAAACAGTAAGATATTGGCTGTGCGAAGTTAACAACCCCAAAATTTTGATATTTTTTCGCCCCTTTTCCTTTGGCGCATTTTTGTAGTGTAAAAATTGTTTACTAATTTATGCCTTGTTAACAGAAAGGTTATCCGGGTTGTTATAAACAAGGCTTATTCACGTTACTTTGTTTCGGCTCAATAAAGGATCCATTTGGTTATAATTTTTCAAATATAACTTAACTGCTTGCTTAAGTAAATTCATATTGCATAAGGTTGCAATTGGAAAGACCTACTAAACTAAATTAATCTGTTCGGATCGTGTAACCTGTCACCTTGCTAAATGATCACGTATTTACGTTTTTAAAGTGAGGATTTGTTTGAGGAATTTGAAAAGTTAATCTATATCTTTTACTAAAATGGGGGTAATTGAATTGGGGAAAGTCTTTACAACTTTATGGAAGCCTGGAGTTGAGGAGGGTGGTACATAAAATAAGAAATTCTGGTGGTGAAATGAAGATATTGCAAGACATGGTAACACGCAAAAGGAATTTTCTAAGCCTTTTATATGTTGAAAAGTAGAGTAGGTATCAAAATGCTAGAAATAAGAAAAGAAAAACAGTGAATGAAACATGATTAGAAGTCTGAATACAAAATATCTCGGAGAGCAAAAGTTATAAGAGAAAAAAAGGCAAGATCTTGATGAAGTTTTTTTTTTATCTGCTAGATGCAGTAAGGTGCTTTAAGGATGAAGAAGGAGAAAACTTTGAACATAATCATGATATTAAATAATGGTTGAAAAATACTTTTTAAACTTTTCAATGAGGTGCAAAGGTTGAAAGAAAGCGTAAATTTTGGATTAAAGAGGTAAAAAGGACTTTTAGGAGAACACGAATAAAGGTTAATTGGTATAGTTATAACAAATGTATAATGCTAGAGGCTGTGCATGTCGGGGGTAAAAAAATTGGACAAGTTCTCTTTTTACCTCCATTGGTTCATCCTCCATCTCCATATATTTTTTAAATATCAAATCTACCATTAGTTTAAGATTTTGGATTGTTCAATTCAGTATTCATTTAAAAAAATATTCATTCGATCATTTACTTAGCAGTTTGATAGGAACATTAAAATGCTTCTTTATCTTCTTAAATTCCAAATCACATGACAGGCACTGGCATCTGCTCAATATTTTGCACCTCCTCTTTCTTCACACAAATTGCAAATCGCAAATCCAATTTCAATCGTCACCTTTCTTTTTTGAAATGGTCAATTCAAAATCTCAAACCGGATTTAAGATTGCGTACCAATTTGTGTTTTAAATTTACAAATCGGAATGTACACAATATACATTCCAGAAATTCCAGATCCAGTTCGAGGTTCTGATGTGGTTAATCCAATATTCATTTTTTTTATATTTAAAAATTATATGAAGGTGGATGAAGAAGTAATGGAGGTGCATCACAAGTAACATATCTAATACCCAAACATAATAAACAAGTTGATTGTGGAAACGCAAATTATCTGTACAATATATATTCCATTTGTTTGAACGGAAATGATAGTATATTAAGTCTTTCTCGAAAATGGAAAAAATAGAAGTGATTATAATTTTTCCATCAATAATTTTTGTATCTTCTATGTTAACGAATTATCTTCTATATCATTCATCCAAGAAACACATTTTCTTTAACATTAGCAACACCTTAATTTACTAAATATATTAAACAAATGCAACCGGTTTACTTTTTATCATGTAATGCTTATTATGTCATGTTTACTTTTCAATTAGGGTGAATTTTCTATCTACACCATTTACACTTTTATTTTCCTAATTAACATCTTTTTGTTTTTATTTTTCTATCTAGTATCCTTTTGTTTTTATTTCCTATCTAGCACCCTTTTATTTTTCTATCTAGCACCATTTCAAAAATAAATTAAAAAATAATAAATTAATTTTTTTTTATAATTTTAATTTTGAATGCATTAAAAAATAAATATTTTTAATGTTTAAAATAGTTAGAAATATAATTA
>Ga0123342_1004293_pt1 | contig 21869 bp, 8 predicted proteins | sample Turbeawhitnodule_FD_89960 | JGI IMG/M metagenome (GOLD analysis project Ga0123342, IMG submission 89960) | Root nodule microbial communities of legume samples collected from Mexico - Turtle bean Mexico white nodule | ecosystem: Host-associated > Plants > Roots > Nodule | place: Mexico: Nepantla...
CGTTTAGCGAGATAATTGAAATGATTCATACAAAAGGTCTTCAATTGGTTGAGCTCTTCTAATTAAGTGTGAAACTTGAAAGTGTGAGCCTTGGAACCTTGGAACCTAGGAAAGGGTGCTTCCTCCCACCAAATATAGCAGTTGTAAGTAAAAACCATTCGATTTGGTATTACTACAACATTGAGATATGTAGGTAGTTTTTCCTGACGAATAACAATGCCTTCAACTGTGTTGTGACTCGCTCCATCACCTTGTAGTTATAAACCTAGTATTTATCTTCCACCTTTTTACTGTTGCCTTATTGGATCATTATTGCACAGGTTAGGATTAGAAGATTACGTGAATGAATGCAGTGCAAATTGTTTACCCTGTGAATGGTTTCTGATTCTTGCAGAAAGTAGCTGCAAGGTAATTTAGAAGTTGGAACCGTATGTGAAACATCAACTCTATTCATCTCACCTTTACTTTAATTCTCTTTTATATATTTTCTTATTTTTCATTTTTGCTTTTTGTTAGAGGTTGTTTATTTATTTGAGCAATACTAATGGATTTTTTTAAGGTAAACTTATTGTTTTTAATATTGGTCTCGACCGTTCTAATCGTGGACTCACTAAAATTGGGACACATTCTTTTGGATTTCTTATATTGAAAGAAAATCTGTTAAGTCCACTAAAATAACTTGCAATGACTCACTAAAATAACGACTTTATTTTTTCTTTCAAGTTAAGTCATTGCACACTAATATTTGATTATCTAAATAAATGGTTTTTAAATTAAAAAAAAAAAACTTCACAAGCATTGGAAATTGAATGAGGAAAAGAAAAACTGAAAGTTTGAACACTTCAAATAAGTATTTTTATTTTTTATTTTTATGTGAGATAGGATTTTCTTAATATTTTATTAAATAAAATATTGATAATGATAGAAAATAAACTTATGTCTTGTTTATTTTAATTATTATATTATTTACAATATATTATTATAGGATTAAATTGAGATATTGACAAGTTATAAATTGTGTGTCTTTTGTTTAATTGTCTATAGAATGAGACTGGACCCATTTTTGTTAATTGCATGTAATATTTGATTTTTCCCGGAGTAAGAGTATGATACATAAAATAAGAAAGAATGTTTTAATTGTTATTTGATCTTGTTAGTTATACTCATTGATATGGATATAGCACCAATTGTCCAAAGATAGCATTTATTAATTCAAATAAATCAACGCCTTTTTTTTTTTGGCAGGTGGACAATGATTGAGTTTCAAATGACGAGGGTTTTGCATGTTTTTAAATTCTAGTGTATGTGTTTTTCTCTAGTTATCTTGATCTTAAGATCTTAAGAGGATGGATGCGATTTTTTTTCTCTGTTTATTAGTGTCAATATTTCATTTTAGTATTGTGTTTTAAGTTACTGTTATTGTCTTACGAGGAAACAAAATTTGGACGTTGCTTAGTATAGCCTTAACGCATGCTTAGTATTAATTATTATCTTTTTTCTTATACATTAGTTTATTTAGTAAGTTTTATTTGTATTTAAAAGAATGTGTATGACATTAATATTCTGTAAGTTTTTTGTGGTTAAATGGATTTTAATGTATTGTTGATATATTTCTAGTGCCAAATTAATAAATGTTTTTTTTTCAAATTAATAAAATTAATAAATTTACCTTTCAGAAGAGTTCATATCTTATAATAGAATATTCTGAAGTTGAGTGTAATTTCAAGACGGATTGGATTTTTAATAATAGGTTTATATAATAATAATAAAGTTCGGTTGGACATTACTTGAGCCTAAAATATTGTTTTTTTCATTGTAATCTGAAACAATGATAAATATTTTTTTTTGTTTTTTATAATAAATAAATAGTTTATTATATGTTTTATAACTTCTATATATTCCAACTAAAATATGATTTTATTTTATATACACATATGTATGTGGCATTAGTAAACTTGCATAGGTTTTTCACTAAAAATAAAAAAGTTTAAACTAATTAAGTTTTCTAAATTTTAAAATATTTATTTTTTATTATTTTTCAGTGATTTTTAAATTTATGTATATTAAAAAAAAACAAAATTCATTTAAAAAAATAAAAAAAATAAATTTAATGGAGGTTTGTAAAATCCCTGGCAGTAATGAGAGTTTGTAAAACCCGTGGTAATAACGAGGATTTACATAACTCTGGTAATAACGGGAGTTCACATAACCGCTGAAAAATAATTGATCTTTCGTAGGTTTCTCAAAACCGCTAGTAATCCATTAATGATGTTGAATCTTCCAAAAGGAAAAACAAACCGTGGGTAATGCATTTAGTGGGGATTATAACCTCCGTTAAAAATAATTTTTTTTAATAAAATTCCATAATTTGAAATATATATTTTTAAAGAAACTCATTATGTATTATAGAATCTGAAAAATCTGAAAAATATTTCGATCTGTAAATATCTTTTTTGGATTTTATAATCCATAAATTGCCAGATAATCTATTCTGAAATTAAAATTAATAGAATAAAATGTATTTTCTATATTTTAAGAAGGAAGGAGGTGTTGTGGAGGTGGAGGAAGAAACAACCTTCACAAAATCTAAGGTAGATGAAAAAGTAAAAAATAATTTTAATAATTGATGATTAACTATTCAAACAATTAACATTTTTATGAGAAATTAAAAGAAAAATGATTATAAACGTTAAAAAAGTCTATCAATAATTGTGCCTTTAAAGATGTATATTGAAAGAGCTTATCCTTTCTAAAAAATGGCACACACAGATATGTACAACTTTTTCCAGCACTGTGACCATCCAAAGAAACAGGAAAATGAAAGATCTTAATATGGGTAGAGATAATTAGAGTTCAGTAGTGAATAATGACTAGACAGAATAATGATAACAATATATCTCGTGAAAAAGAAAAGAGAGTATGATAGGACCTACTTTGCTGTTTTGAGTGAGAAACCTAAATATGGCAGTTTTCCCATTTTATCACTAAGAACAAAAAACAGAGCGATTGCCATATATTTTTGCTAGCACCTGTTGTCACCATATGGTCTCTAAAAACATTATTGGTTAGTGAAGGAAATCCAGAACATTTCAGAAATCATTATTTAACGAACTCAGTGAGAACCACACGTAAGCGGAAGAAACATCACATATAAACCAAATTTTAACAACCCAAATCAAATATACAAATATTTGACATTCTTATGTGTTCCAGAAAAAAGAGAGGAAATTTACTGCTCTTTATCCACAAACATTCAAAGTGTATTTGGATATGGAGTTTGAGATATTTAGTGGTAAAAGAAAATATGTTGTAAATTACTAAAAATAATGATATTTTATAATATATAATCTTATTTATAAGTTGTCAGTTTCAATGATATATATATATATATATATATATTAAAGATCTCATATAATTAAGATAAAGATATTTCATATACAAGTTTTATCTTATGAAGTTAAATTTAAAGTATATTTTTTAATAAAAGAGTTTATACCAATTTTTTCTTTCTTTTTTAGTGAAGTTTGTCAATAATGAAGAAATAAAATAGGGTTTTTTTGTTTTAGATTGACATCGTCCATTCAGAGCCATTACGATGCTTCTTAAGTTCAGCTATTGTTAATGGGTACATAAACAACTGAATCCAAAGGAGAAGTAACTACATAATCTCATTTCTTATTTGATAACACCATATTTCCAATCAATGACTATTCTGTGACTTGAAAGTTACATTAATTAATGTGAATAAATAGCAGGAAAACAATTAATATTTAAAATTAAATGCACGTGAAACCAAACAAGGTGTCAGGGTGACTTCGGGATAAATAGTGTAACTTCTCCTTATAATTATATTTACGTTTTAGCTAATGAAAATAAATAAATTATATTTGAGTTCAGAAGAACACAACAGTTTTAATTGTTTTGGCTCTGGAATTTTTTTTGTTAAGCTCTGGCAGTGGTTTGTAGTAATGGAGAGAATGTAAGTAACGATCGAAAAAGTTTCCCCGATGAGTAGCTTATAGATGTATGCAGATTGGTTTGTGGTGAGTTTGGTCGAATATTGTAGAGTTTAAGGTGCGGAAATGATGAGATTGGGCATGGTTGGGAAAACGACCAATGATTTGGACAGGCAGTGTTGTGTTGTGTTGGTAGGTTTTAGGTAGATAATCCAGATGATGTTGTTTCCACGAAAGTTGTACCACTGAGAAGAAGGACTTCCCATATAAGGATATAAAGGAGCATGCATTTAGACATATGTACTCTTCTGTCTCACTCATACTTACCAATACCAAACTAATGCATGCTCCTTAGCTCAAATACTAAGGAACCAAACCTCTAAACGTTCCACCACTCTGACCACTATGTTCATTTGTCACCACATTTTCTACCAATTACCCTTCTCCTGTTTCCTACTTTCTTTCATTGCTAATGCCACTAAATTACTCCTTTTTCACTTCAGATTTCCCTTTCAAGCCAAGTATCATAAAAGGGTTAGTGATGAAATACTTGTACGACTTACTCAACAGTGTGCATGCAATATTTGCTGCACTGCCAATAATATTCAAGATGATCCAGCTATATAAATGAAGAAAACCTTGATTAGAAAAAACAAAATAATTTATAGTCTCAGATTGCTGTTGAAGAAATATTTTTTTGATAATTAAAAAAAACCCTTGAAAATTGTGGTTCACATACAAAACAACATAGAAGGACGTATATACCTACTTTAGATGGTCTTGTTGTTTACAATGTGAATGGCAATGGGACCCCAATGTTAGTAATTATCTCTTGTCAAGTTTTGTATCTGTCTCTGGCTATTATAACAATGGGACCCCATTATTATTCATGTGGAATAATAATGGCCTTATAAAGTTCAGATCCTATTACACGTGCAACCTTTTGCTCATCCCAAAGGCCACCAGCTTTTGGCTTTAAAATAGGTCTTACAATAACTTCACTTTTCATTCTTTTCACACTTTCTTTTTCTTATCATGATTTTTTAGGGGCATTTCAGTTTAATAGGATTTCTTTTGTTTTCACAAACCATTTGAATATCTCTTTCTCTAAGTGTTGCATTGAAATTGGATTTGAGTGTTCAAAAGTCTCTTTTTCTAGGAAAATTAGTGACTATCTCTGAAGAGCAAAAAAAAGTTGCACTTTATGTTTGCCATCTTGGCACATGTAAATACATTGTACCTTTTTTGTTGGAAAAGTTTTGAGTAACGTGTGTCTAACGAGGAGACATGTCATTTGTAGACTCTTTTGTATAAGTGATGTAGTTTTCTACAAATTACCGAAATAGAGAGACTTTTAATAATTATTAAAATGGAAAAATTATGCTTGTAGATGCATTTTATTTTTAAGAATTGATTATTAAATAAGTTGGACGTGTTTAGCATATGAGATCAGTGTCGAGATTGTTTTGATTGATGATCACGATGACACCATTTAGAGTAATTAATGATGAAATTTCTTCTTTACACATTCATTTGGTTCGTTATTTTCTTAAGAGTAAACTTGGATCATATTATAATTGAAGATAATTTTTTTGTTTAAATAACTTACATTATATTACAATTAAAAAAATAATTGAATAATTTTAAAATGATATTGTGTGATATCACGGTGTAACATTTTCAACTAATTGTCAAAATAATATTTTCGGTTTTTAATGTCAAATCGTAAATTATTTTATTTTTTTTCAAAACTGTTTTTAAATTTTATTATAAAATATAGTGAAAATTGAATATAAGAAATATAGAGGACAAATAACAGAAATGGTCTTGACATACCATGTGAATTGAATTTGAGATGAACATGAAGCATGATAGACTGCTTATAATGTTTTCCCAATTATTGGTCCAAATTAATCATTGTATTTCAATTTTAGTGTATAAATGGGCCAGGGAGAAGGGACTTATACAAGGACATTCAGCTGGGCCACATGTAAGTGAAAAATATTATGTGATTGTGAAAAATCAATATCTAATAAATATTTGTATTTTATGTGTGTCCAAATTAGGACAACCCAAACTCTAAATTCAACTCTTTACAAATATATCAATATAATTTTATAATACATTTTAGAGGAATAATTTTGTATAACATATTTTTCAAACTTTAATGTATTCAATATTTTCATTTTTCAAAATTTTATTTGCATTTTACTGTGTTATTTTTATAAAAGTATTCTTCAAATATTTAATATTTTTAAACTAATGTTTACTCAAACGTTAATTACATTTTTTAATAATGATATTTTTCTTATTCAAATTTACTATTTTCCTTGCCTCCAAAATATAGTCATCATCTTCGCATTTGATTGTTTTTTCTTCTTTTTTAAAGAATAATTCGAGAACAATTTTTATATTTTTGTAGAAATTAAAAAAAAGTTAATGAAGGAAAGGAAAATATATATATTTCATAATAACTAATTAAAAATAGTGATTTTTTTTTAAATACTTTCACTTTTCAGCTTATGAGTGTTCATGTAAAAAATATTAAATAAATAAAAAATAACTTTAAAGATAAAAAAAAATTATTATATTAATTAAGTTAGATAATATCTTATAAACTAATTGATATCTAAAATAATTTCTATTATTAATAAAAATTTATAAATTAATTTATTAATTGATATAACATTAGTTATCAATGTTTTAGTTCTTAATTATTTTATATTAAAAATTAACTAATATAAAAATTAATTTAAATTTTAAAATAGTTGATAATTAAAATATTAATAACTAATATTAAATCAATTAAAAATTATTTTATAATTTTTTATTGATAATAAAAATTATTTTAAATACTTATAATTTTTTATTTTATAAGATAGTATCTAATGTTATAATTAATTATTATTATTATTTTATAAAATTAATTACTATTTAATAATGACTAAATATTACATTGAATTTAACTGAAATTTATCGAAACTGCTACATGTTATTCTTTTAAATCCTTTTATTTAAAATTTAAAATTTACTCGTTTAAATTAATTATACCTATTTCCTTTCTAACTAACATTTTCAATATTTAAAAAATGAATTTAATATTTATAATACATGCATTTCCAATTGCTAAATTAAACTTTTGTTTCGGCTTTATTAAAAAAAATCGGCTGATTCCTTATTTTAAAAATGCTTACTTTGATCTTCTACATTTTTAAAGCATGTTAGTAATATTGTTTCAAAACAGAAGAATAACAAACATTTTCAAATAAAGTAATCAAATTGAATAACTTAAATAACAACAGAAAAATTTAACCTCTTTATACATTATTTTTTGTTTGATTAATTTATTATTTTCGAGATAAATTTTTTTTTATCTACTTAGTATTTTCTTTTATAAGATAAATAACCAAGGTTGTTAGTATCAGTTTGGATAAAAGGGCAACGTAACTTTTTTTATTAAAAGAAAGATTAAATATTTTAAAAATAGAGTAAATTGAATATAATCTAGCTTTTATTTTTGGCTTAATTGTATTTTTTAATCTCGTACTCGGTACTTATTTTTTTTTCAACTTGATCTCATTATTAATAAAAAATTTAATGAAGTAATTTAATTTTAAAAAATAAAAATATGATTACTTTTTACTAAATTGTTGGATTAATTACTTATTACAAAATAAATAAAAAATATCAATAAAGAATAAACAAAATTACAAGTTATTACAAAATTATAAATTATTAATGGGTTAATCACTTATTACAAAATTTAATGTTATAGTTAACAGTTATGTAGTGCAGACACTAACACGGACACCGATAGGACACAGACACTAACATTAATACTGACACTGAGATACATATAATCTTTAAAATGTATGACACGGGAACACAGATTTATATATTATATAATTATGAATTATATAAATTGATAATAAATATTTATGTGAACAAGTATGTTTCAAATTTTTTTTGAAACAAAAAGATGTTTTTCATGACGGGTTCAAAATGATTTGTTCCTTTTTTTTATAATCATAATAAAAAATGATACAATAAGTTTGAGTTTTTATAAAATTAATGTATTTTTTCTTTTTAAAATTGTGTTAAAACTGTGCTATAATTGTCAAAAATCTAACAAATATTTGTTGAATTGAACATTTCACCGTCCTACGAGTGTTGTACGAATGTCAGTATCCAATATGTGTGTCTGATATAGACACGTCATCTGAAAGAAGTATTCGAGTCTCATAATTAACCGTTAGGATATAATTTTTTGAACTTTTAACATCGAATTCAAACATCATTAATCTATTATGATTTTGTTATTATTACGAGACAATGAGACAATTAATGTAATCTGTCACATAAATTCATACTAAAATTATTTAAAAAATGATAATTTTAATTTACTTGTAATATAACTTATAACTAAATTTCATATTATTGATTTTTTTTAATTAAGGAACTTGATTGAGTTTTAAGAGGATCGTTGTACTTTTAACTAATGAGATATATGTTTTTCTGTGGATTCGAGAGTCTCGAGAAGTAAGTCTGAATTAGTTGGAAGATTTTCGGTTCAATCTTGAATATGTTTTGATATTCAAAGATTAATGATAATAAATATTATTAAATACCTACATTAATTTAATTTAGATATAATCAACCTATTTATAGAATATAGTTAAACCTTCAAGATATTGAACATAATTACACGACTACTACGATAAACTCTCATATTAATTTAACATGTTTAATTATATTTTAATTTAACCATTAGATGGAATATTGTGTCTAATTAAATTTTTTTATAGTAGTGAGAACAAATTTAACAAAATATATAAAATAAAAAAACTAATAGTAATAATAGTTAAAACATTTATTTGTCATTCTCCATTTCAGTATGCCAAAAGAGTATGACTGATTCGTCTTTTAACTTGGTTCGACTATAAAGCAATGAAAAGAAATGTGCAAGTTATGTTAATGAAGTTGAAAGTTCAACTGAATTCATAAATAAATGACTTCCATTCCATATGTTTTACCAGTAGTTTGAAAAACCTTTACACTAATTACTTTAGATCCAATTTTTCAGACCAAGTCATAGTTGACCTGGCATAATTAAGAACAAAGTCAGTTTAATATTCATTATTTTCTCTATTATATTATATATTGACTGTCTTTCATATATATACTAATTCTTACAGAGTATTAAAATAAAATATTTCCAGTAAATTAGTTTGAATGTAATTATTACTAATTAAATATTTATGTCAAATATCAATAAATAAAAAAACAAGTAATATTCTTTATTTTTTAAATGGTTGATATTTTTAGACAAATAAAAATACTCACGAAATAGTATTTGATTTCAGATGAGTGAGATTATATTACGCTGACACCAAAATTTGATATCATAAAAAAAATATTTATTTTTTTCTAAAGTTGGTTGTTAAGTTATTGTAGCTATTAGCAACAAAATGAACTCCGTTTTTTAAAATTCAATTTTAATTTAACTAATAACCAGTTTTTGAGTTACGGGTATTAAGCCATATTTAAAATAAGGTCCTCATATGATTTTTTATTTTACTTTTTATTTATTTGATTATGTCATATGATTTTTTTAAACTTTGTAACTTTTATGTCAATATAGGAGACTGGTAAAATCCACATTTAATAATTTTTTATTTATTAACTTTTTATTTTAAATAATTTAATAATATCTTAAATTTTATATCTGGCAAGACTAAGTCTTAAATTTATAATCTAATTATAAATTCTGAATTATAAATGTGCTTAATAATAAAAGTTATGGTTTTTTGGGTTATAATTTTTATTTTTTAAAGAAATTATTTAAAATTTTGTCACAAATTCCGGTTTAAGATTAAAAAATTAATATAAATTTTGGTCGTTATTGTATTGAAATAAAAAAATATTACTAATATTGTTTTCTGCTATTGTTAATAATTATCATATTTTTAAAAATTATAATAAGTAATAATTACATAATTAATATGATATTATACAAATTATATTGAACTAAAAAGATTTTTAATCCAACATTCACAATATATAGATAGCATATAAAAATTGTTTTGATCTCAAAGTTAATGAATGAAGATGTATATATAACCTATTTTCAAATGGTTAAGGAACGAAGGTGTATATAATATATTTTTAATATTAATTCTTAAATGATTAAATGATGTGAGACTGTATTGATCGTACTAAAATATGATGTCAAATATACGTTTTTAGTCATTTTGTAAAGTATTTTGATTTGTCTCTTCTTATTTCAAGATGAATTGTAGTTCAACAAATATATATGCCTTTTATTTTTCTTTTTCCCCACTTAATTTGTTGATGTACTCAAACAAATAGATTTATTAGTTAAAGTGATTATTAAAGTATTACGAGACATAATTCAACCAAAACACGACTTAAACTATCCATAATTGCATGATAATCATGTCTAGTTAACATACAATTTTTTCAAATAAATCCGGATGCATTTGGCTAAAAAATGTATAAAGAAACAACCAAATTTTCCAGTTAAAATGAATGTATTAGTTTCCTCATTTTATTTATCTATGTATTTACTCATTCATAACACTCTTAGAACATTCATTTTCTTTATCTATGTATTTATTCATTCAATTCAAACATGATCCATACCCGATTATCCAAATTTTTGTTCCTTAAAACTAACACTCTTAAAAAATTATGTATCAAATTAGTTTTTAACATTACATAACTTACTACCCAATATATAAACAATAAAATTAAAATAAAAATAAAAATTATGACGTGGCAGAAGTTGTGCCAAGTTGGCACGACTTCAGTAGGACATGACAGAGTCGTATCTAATTGGGACGATTTGTGCATATGACGATTTGTGCATATGAAGTCGTGCCAAATTGACACGACTTGCCTAAATTTGTAATTTTTTTTAAACGGATCCCATTTCAGTAAAAAAAAAAAAAAACCATGATGGTAAAAAATCCCCATAAGTAAGTAATTATACATGTCTAAAAAAAAATTGATTTTTGATACATAACAACTCAGAACTGCTAAGTGATTGACCAAAACAGATAATTACATAAAACAACATGGTTCCCTTGTCATGCGTAAATGTCTTGCAGCATTGCATATTTTCCGGTGGCTTAAGATTTGTTACCCATAAGTGTATGGGACCAAAACTTAACTATACTCAACCTCTTCAGCGTAATACACCTACAAAACGTCCACGCAGATATACCTTTCCCAGACAATTAAGACAGAGCAAAAGCAGTAACAAACGTAGAACTGTCATAGAGCACTAAAAAAGACACGAAAAGATTGCAGCAAAGTATAAATTATATTGGATGATTCAGCCAAGCACGTAGGCAGTACTTCCCAAACTATATACACATTTTTAAGCATAGATATGGGTCCATTAACTAATAAAAAAAAGCAAAATTAATGTTGGATAATTTGGATTTCATCCATGTTCAGATCTTTAATGGGGCACGTAGAAAACTTCCTCCACATCAATATTTTCTTGCTTAAAAATTGTCATATTTTCATGGGACAAAAAAATCATTAAATAAAAATTAATTTTAGACACTAAAAATAATTAGTTGCTATAATGATTAAATTAGAGATATTTTAAAGACTAAAAAAATTATTAGTTTCTAAATTAGTTTCTATTATTGATAAATAGTTTCTAAATTGTTTTCTAATTAATTACCAAGGTTTTAACTACCCATTATTTAGATTTTAAATAGGGTTTTTGACCATCATGGGGTTTTTTTTTTTTTTTTGCTTTTTACCAAAATGGGATCCGTTAAAAAAATTACAAATTTAGGCAAATCATGTCGAATTGGCACGACTTCATATGCACAAATCGTGTCAACTTGGCACGACTTTTGCCATGTCATACTGAAGTCGACTTCTGCCACGCCATATATTTTTATTTTTTTAAAATTTTATTGTTTATATATTGGGTAGTAAGTTATGTAATGTTAAAAATTAATTTGATACATAATTTTGTAAGAGTGTTAGTTTTAAGGAACAAAAATAATCGTGTATGGATCATGTTTGACGGTAATGTAATACAATAACTTGATTATTTGATTAATTAAAAAATGAAGAAAATTGTTATTGAATTTGGAAATAAATAGATAAATGAAAATTATTGTATTTGAAAAATAAATAGAGAATTATTGTTGTGAATTTGCAAAATAAATAGCTTGAGAAGTAATGATTTTACAGAACACGTAATGATGAGAGGAAATTAATTAGAACTAAACAAATTAGTAGATTCATTACGAGATATAAAATAAAAATATAAAGTTGAATTATAAGTAAATTATTTATGGGAAGACGTGCCACAATGTGGTCTTCGTATTTGTCGTTGAGGTCTTCGTGGAAGAAGATCATCAGCGATATGTTCATCATCATTGTTATTGGCTTCATTATGAGATGCTGGTGAGGGAATTGTGGGTCGATAGTGCATGGATGACGTTGGATTATGTGCAGAAAGAGAGGTGAATGCCGAAGTTCCAAATATATTTGGTGGAGTGGAAAAAGTACCCGAAGGAAAAGGTAAAAAGTTATACGTGTAAGGAATCTGATGGTGTGGAGAATGAAGTAAGAGGTGGCGAAGATGATCCATACACGTTTATCTATGTATTTATTCATTCAATTCAAACATGATCTATACACGATTATCCAATATTTTGTTCCTTAAATTTAACACTCTTATAAAATTATGTATCAAATTAATTTTTAACATTACATAACTTACTACCCAATATATAAACATTAAAAATTAAAAAAAAATTATGACATGGCAGAAGTCGTGTCAAGTTGGCACGACTTCAATATGACATGACAGAGTCGTGTCAAATTGGGACGATTTGTGCATATGAAGTTGTGCCGAATTGGCACGACTTGCTTAAATTTGTAATTTCTTTTAAACGGACCCCATTTTGGTAAAAAGCAAAAAAAATAACCCTAGAATGGTCAAAAACCCTTTAAACTCACTTATGGTTAATGTTCTCGTCGAGATGAGGTCTGTCGGGATCCGAGTGAGTTCCGAGTGATCTCCCTTCAAGCTCTAAAGATTCAACTGTCAAGGAAAGAGGGGGTTCCACCTGCAAAAAATACTCTCACTGGTTTCTCCAGGTTTTAATGTGGCATATTATAGTATCTTTTCATAAAATCTGAATAATCAAGAGTATTCTGTAATATAATTGGAGCATTTATGCAATCTGACCAATGACATTGTGCAAGTAAATCAGAGCATTCAAAGAGGTCGGGATATTGTGCAACTACTATAAATTATACGAAAAACAATAAACAAAAAAAAAAGATTAATAAAAACATATATTTAACTATTTATATATTTTGATATTTAAAACTAATCATAAATTGATTAATGAGTTTTTTAATATTTTTAAATACTAAAATATGACTACTGACCTCAACTCTGTTAAGATGACATCACTAATCATTAAGGTCAAACATCAAATTCGAGGTATTGTCCGCTTTGAAGCTCGAAACTTCGTCAGATTTTGTTCTTAAAAGGCTTCTCATAGGGTTAAGGGAGGAGGGTGTATTTAAGTTGCCCTTGATCTCGACTCTTAGGCGATGTGAGACTATTGGGAGTACTGAAACATGCCCCCCAGTCGAGGACCAAGGGAATGAAAATTCCTCTTAGGAACCACTTTTCAATTCCCACAAATTGCGCCAATGTTCCGACCTCAAGTCTATTGATATGACATCACTAGGGTTAATCACCGTATTTGAGGTATTGTTTGTTTTGGAGTTCAGAGCTTCATCACGATTTTTTCCTTAAAATGCGTTTTAGATAGTTAAGGGAGGATGGTGTATTTAAATTGTCCTATAGAATAAATGGGAAGCTCGTAACACTTTCCAAATTTATACATAAGCTGACTGAGAAGTCCAAACCATTTTTTTGGTTGTTAAAGGAACCACTAAGTTTGATTGGAATAGGAGGAGATGTTTCTCCAAATTAAGCAAGACATTGCTTCGCTACCTACCTTGGTAAGTCCTCCACAACATTACTCTCTTATTCTTTACTTGATAGTATCATACTCGGTGGTATGCTCGGTCAAGAAACAATGTCTTGCTTATTTCACCAACTAAACTCTAAGTCAACTGAAGAAAGATATCCATTTATCGAGAAGCTTATTCTCACTTTAGTCTTTTCATCTGAATTATAAGACATTATTTAATAAGCTTTAACATGTTATTCACACCAATTATCCTCTCAAACAGATATTTCAAAAAATTCAAATATATTAACAGAATAACCGACCTTTCCATATATAAAAAAAATCACATTTATTACTTATAATCATATCAATTATTCGAGATATTATACTAACTACTTAAACTTATAAATCATTCTAGAAACTTATAAATCATTCTAGAAAGTATTATCTATTCACTTAATATTTTTCATTTATTTACTATTTAGATATTATTATAGAAGCGTAAAAAGTCTCTTACTAATAAATACACTTCACTTTCATCATATAAGCTTGCGAATCCTTAAAATAAAGTAATCCATCAAATCCAATCAATTAAAATTCACCTACCGGAAGTACTTTTATTCCTTTCCGGTAAGAGCACAAAGGGATAAGAAAATGGGTGTTGTAGAAGATGTTAGGATGTAAGAATATTTGAGCCATAAAAGAAGTTAGATTACGATTTAAAATCTAGAACATATTTGAAGTAGTGGTTGTTGGATTGAAGGGTCCAAAACGTATTTTTTTAACATGGATTGAAGGTACAAGTGAATCATAGTTACCCGTTGCCATAAATTAAGAAGAAAGAAGTGAAGGATGAATCCTTACAAACTGAAATGAGAAGAAAAAGAGATTAGAAAAAAGGGAAAGTGCATGTTGGTACGTGCGGTAGTTGTTGAGTACGTAGTACAGATTTTGTGGGAAAAGGCAGCTGTGAATCTCTCTGATTGAGAGGGTAGATTCCTTTTTAGGTTAAGATTAAACTTCAAAAGCACGAAAAAAAGAAAGAGAAAGAGTATGGAAATAAAGAAAGAAAAGGACGTGTGTGGTTGTCACAGTTAACGAGAAGCGAGACCGGGTTTGTTTATAAAAAGAGGAGTGAGATTGGAAGGGCGTGTTTGCGTTTGACCTCGTAAAATAACTTCTACTTCTTCAGATTCTGCGTCTGCTTCTCATTAAATCCCAACCATAAAAACCCATTCATTACGTTTTTAGGGTGAATAGAAGAATCCGATCCAATTCCAGACCATTTCATATTCTTTTCATTTTCCTATTGCTCCCATGGGGGACATAGTCAAGCAAATATTGGCCAAACCCATCCAGCTGGCGGACCAAGTCACAAAAGCCGCCGACGAGGCCACTTCCTTCAAACAGGAATGTGCCGAGCTCAAGTCCAAGACGGACAAGCTGGCGGCGCTGCTGCGTCAGGCCGCGCGTTCCAGTTCCGAACTCTACGAGCGTCCCACGCGCCGCATCATCCACGAAACCGAACAGGTCCTCGAAAAGGCTCTAGCCCTGGTCCTCAAGTGTCGCGGCAACGCTCTCATGAAGCGCGTGTTCACCCTCAACCCCAGCGCCTCCTTCCGCAAGGTCTCCTCCCACCTTGAAAACTCCATCGGCGACATCTCCTGGCTCCTCCGTGTCTCGGCCGGGGAAGCTGGCGGCGAATACCTCGGCGGGCTCCCTCCTATAGCCGCGAACGAGCCGATCCTCTGCCTCATCTGGGAGCAGATCGCCGTCCTCCACACGGGGTCCGCGGAGGAGCGGTCGGACGCGGCGGCGTCGCTGGTCTCCTTGGCGAGCGGCAGCCAGCGGTACGGGAAGCTGATAATCGAAGAGGGCGGAGTGGGACCGCTGCTGAAGCTTCTGAAGGAAGGGAAAAGCGAAGGGCAAGAGAATGCGGCACGTGCCGTGGGTCTGCTTGGGCGTGACCCTGAGAGCGTGGAGCACATGATCCACGTGGGGGTGTGCTCGGTGCTGGCGAAGATCCTGAAAGAAGGTCCTATGAAAGTGCAAGGTGTGGTGGCATGGGCGGTGTCGGAACTCGCTGCGAATTACCCAAAGTCGCAGGACCTTTTCGCTCAGCACAAGATCGTAACCTTGCTCGTTGGCCACCTCGCTTTCGAAACCGTTGAGGAACATAGTAAGTACGCTATTGTCAGCAAGAAACCCAATTCCATCCACGCCGTCCTCGTCGCCACGACCAACTCCACCAACGCTAATATCCCAAAGGAAAATCACTACCACGACGCTGAACTTCCCACACGCATCCCGCACCCCTTTGCTGAACGACCACGAAATCTCCACAGAGTAATCACCAGCACAATCGCAATGCACGCTGCCACCAAGCAAGGAAACGAAACCAATCCGAATCAGAACAAGAGTAATGGAGTTGGTACTGATGTTCAGCTGGGCAACAACAATCAGAGTCACCAGCGAAACTATTCACATTCGGGGATTAACATGAAAGGAAGGGATCTGGAGGATCCTGGAACTAAGGCTTACATGAAGGAAATGGCAGCGAGGGCTCTCTGGCAATTGGCCAAAGGTAACTCGCCAATTTGCCGTAGCATCACCGAATCACGAGCCTTGTTGTGTTTTGCTGTTCTCCTTGAGAAAGGAACAGAGGCTGTGAAGTACAATTCGGCGATGGCGGTGATGGAGATTACAGCGGTGGCAGAGAAAGATCCGGAATTGAGGAAATCGGCGTTCAAGCCGAACTCTCCCGCTTGCAAAGCCGTGGTTGATCAAGTGGTTAAGATAATGGAGAAGGCGGATTCGGATTCAATCCTTCTGATTCCGTGCATCAAGACGATTGGAAATTTGGCGAGAACGTTCAAGGCCACAGAGACAAGGATGGTTGGGCCGTTGGTGAGGCTTCTGGACGAAAGGGAAGCCGAGGTGACAAGAGAGGCGTCGATTGCACTGGCGAAATTCGCTTGCACCGAGAATTACCTGCATGTGGATCACGCCAAGGCAATTATAAGCGCCGGCGGGGCTAAACACTTGATTCAGCTGGTCTATTTTGGAGAAGAGATGGTTCAGATTCCGGCGCTGCTTCTGCTCTCCTACATTGCAATGCACGTCCCCGACAGCGACGAACTTGCTCAGGCTGAAGTCCTCGGAGTCATTGAATGGGCCTCCAAGCAATCCTCCGTTGCCCATAACCAAATACTCGAGGCCCTTTTGCTCGATTCCAAGAGCAGATTGGAGCTTTACCAGTCCAGAGGCCCCAGAGGATCCCATCAACTACATTTACATCACTAGCAGCCAAACACCAATGCTACCTTGTTTTCATTGCAATTTGTAAAGTTTTTTCCCCCATATTCACTCATTCTTTTTTTCTTCCATCATTCTCTTCATTCTGTACACATACTCACTTACATACTTGTTTTTTCCCCATCCATCTCTTCTACTATTCCCTCTGTTACTTACTCTCCATAGATCTCAATCTGAGGTTCAATTCTAAGCTGAACATAACTGTAATGTAAGGTGGTCACGTAAGAGAAATTATGAGTGGTTTTGAATTATTATCATTACGCTCTCTCCTACTTTTCTCATAATTAAGTATTTTTCTTTTATAATTAAGTGTTAACTGAGACCAACACAACTGTTGAAGCAACACTAGAACATTTCACTTTTTGAGGTAATTTTTTACCTGAAAGTAGATTGAAAAGTGTTGCAGGTTTTGTTGGCTGTGGTAGTTTACTATTCTTGGCTGGCTAGAGCGTATGGAAAAAGAGTGAAGAGAGAATAATTGATGAGTTTGAATGATTGGTCCTCTTTTGGGGTGAATAGAAAGTAGGGAATAAATAGATGGTGGTCCAAAGTGTCCAACGCTAGAGCTGGACCTGTTCAACCCATTTCTATCATCGCACTGTATTTTGACAAGAATAAAATATTGCTAACTTCCAATATTGACTGGACTTTGGAAAGTGGAACCAAGAATTAGACCTGCCCAGAGATTGTATATACTTCCATCGTCGATCACTGCAAGTTCCGAGCAGCTTCTCAACAACATAGATTTAAATTTAAACTAATTTTAACTAGTCAAACAAAAGATCTATTGATACATATGCCTCACCAAGGTAATACCCATTGAAGACAATGGTCAAATCCTAGCTTGAAAAAGTGTCAGCTCAAACCACGCATATAGGTATTGGACATTATTGAACCAGGGATTTCTCTGGCCAGTGTCTTTGATCAGTATTAACCGTTCAATAACTGCCGCTATAGACTACAGAACAAAAAAGAAACATAAGGTTTGGGTGAAAAAAAAAATTCTAAATTACAAAATCCAATCCATAATTATCCAAATCCATATTAGTTTTAATCCAATGATTTATTTCAAATCCAAATTCATATTTTTGGATTTTAAATCCAATCCATATTTTTGGACCTTAAATCCAATCCATTTAATTGGATATGAATTAAATATAGATTGGATACATTTTTGGATTATCCAAATTGCATTTTGGGTTAGATTTTGACTTGGCCCAATCCAGGTTGAGCCAAGACAATTCAGGCCCAGGTTCAGCAAAGTCGGTCCAAGTCCATGTCGAGCTGAGTCGTCCGAGCCGATATCCAGACGACCGGGGCAGGGCTGATGTCGAGTCGAGTGGCCCATGCCGATGTCGAGCTGAGCAGGCCAAGGCTGATATTGAGCCAAGCGGGCCTGAGCCGATGCCGAGCTGAGCAGTCTCAGGCCCATGTTGAGTCGAGCAGGCCTGGGACGAAGTCGAGACGATATCGAGTCGTCCAGGCCCAGACTGAGCGGGCCCAGATCGAAGTCGAGCTGAACGGGCCCAAGCCGAAGTCGAGCCGAGCAGGCCCAGGTCGATGTCGAATCGTCCAAGCCCGACCCGATGTTGAGCCAAGCAGGCCCGAGTCGATGTCGAGTCGAGCGGGCCCGGGTCAATGTCGAGTCGAGTGGGCCCAGACCGATGTTTAGTCGTTCGGGCCCAGGCTGATGTTGATTCGTCTGTGCCCTGGTCGATGTCGAGTCGTTCGGACTTGGGTCGATGTCGAGCCGTTCGGGTCCGGACCGATGTCGAGCCGAGCAGGCCCAGGTTGATGTGGAGTCGTCCGGGCCCGGGCCGATGTGGAGTCGTCCGAGCCCGGGTCGATGTCGAGCCGTTTGGGCCCAGGCCGATGTCGAGTCTTCCGAACCTGGGCTGATGTCGAGTCGTCCAGGCCTAGGCCGATGTCAAGCCGAGTTGGTTTGCGTCCAGGTTGAGTCGGCTTAGGCCCAGTTCGAGCCAAGTTAGTGTGTGTCCATATCAAAATGAATTTAATGTAATTGACAAAGTGGATTTAGTCTAATTAACAAAGTGGATTTAATCTAGATTTAATCCCTTTTAAATTGATTTTAAAAAAATCCAAATAAATTTGATCTAGTTAAAATAGATATGAATTTTAAATCCACTTCATTTATTTGAATTTGGATTTAAATTGGATTTTGTGAGGACACTATTTTTTTTTTATCTACAATCCCTTTCTCTTTCTTTTTTAGAACTTAATTTACATAATAACTTTTTATTCTCTTTCTCAAACATGTTATTAACACTGTGTTTGATGTCCACCTACAAGAAGAAAAAAAATTAAAAAGTTAATAGAAGAAAGAAAGTAAATTGTATGAAAATTAACTTTTGGAATAATTTCACAAAAATACTTTTCTAAACATTTAAAAAAGTATTTTTCTAGAACTGCTGTCAGAAGTACCTTCTTTCTGAAACGAATACAAAAATCAAGCTATTTGTATGCATACTGAATGAAGAATTTAACAAAAATATTTTGTACAAAAAAATAAATTCAATAAAATCACATTGAAACAAAATTAAGGTAAAAGATGTGTATCTTCAATAGAGAGAAAATAGAAAATTGGTAAGCATCAAGAGAAACAATCAGAATTGGGGGAATACAATAAGGTTTAGAGTTCATACCTTTGTTGGACAAAACATTTTAGAGTTTCAAAAATAATAAAGGAAAGTGGTGTGAATATTCATTAGGGGAGTGTAATTAGTAAAAGCCCAGATATAACCCATTTCATGTGTAAACTCGGTTCAAAACAGTGTTTTCTGTGTGATAACTTTTCAATTTTTTTATATACATTTTTAGAATTTTTTTTTTCCGGAATAGTATCTGGGATTTTTATTATTTTTTTGGGTGCAGTTCTTCATTCACCTAGAATTCTTTTTTAAACAAAAAACGTAAAAGCGTTGGAAATTTGGTTTTCGAAAAACCGAATTCCCTTATGCTTTAGTGAATAGGTCTATTCCGGAAAATAAAGAAAGGTGTCCACCTGTATAATTTTTTTAACATTTTTAAGGTTTGCGATAAATTCAATAGCTTCAAGGCTATTAGTTATAGAATTTTGAAAAAAGAATATACATAATTATAAATTTCAATGCTGAAATAATAAACAAAAATTATTACTTTAGAAATTGTTCTCGAACGGGTGTAGGGGTTTAGAGAACGATTGCTCAGCTCCTCCCTTCGGTGGGTCGTTGTCACTCTCAACTTCCTGCTTCGCTTTTCTCCTCTCAGTCGTCTGGTCTAACAGTTTGGGATGAAATCTGCAGAAGGCACTCCGACGATCAAGTCAGTCAGGGTGTCGACACTTGATTGTCAGAGTACTGTGGATAACAACGTACCTGATTCTTGGAATCTGTGCTATTTATATTACCTTAATGGGCCTTCATTGGTGGGCCGGATTAGGAGGTTGGTTCATGTTTAGGGTTGTGCTAAACAACTCTTAATTATGGATTAACCCTGCTGACTTGGTCAACCCATGGCTCGTTGTCATGGGTCGATCGGCCACGTGACCTTCTTATTGTGGTCGAGTGGTTGAGTTCCTAACCGACTCATTGAGTGTTTCGGTCGTGCCAGTACACTTGCCCCCAGGCTCAAGAGCTGATGCAGTTGAAGAGTCTGAGAATTGGGTGTCGTTCGGTGGTATGATGATGGTTGATGTGACCAAAGGCGACGCCTGAGCGAGTGATGTGATGAGGGGTTTTTTGGGCGCCAAACGACGTGGATCGTTGGATGAAGCAGATCCAATGGTTGAGATTTTTGTGACGTTTGGGCTTCCGAGACGTCCTCGGGCTATAAATAGAGGCTGTCAACAGTGGCTTCTCACGCTTCCTGATTCACATTGTGCTCCGAGACCCGAACGACTGTTATCGATTTGTGTTGCTTTCTTCGTTCATCCAAGGTTAGTGATGTCTTCTCATTCTCGTCCTACATCTTCTTCTTCGGTCGCTTCCTCTCCTCTTCTCGAACCCCCTTCATCCTCATCTTCTTCGTCCACTTCCTCCTCTAACAAAATTCTTTCGGTCTAGGTTTCGACGCAGCCGGCCAGCAGGTTTCCTCTGTCTTGGACTAGGAATCCTACAAAGGTAAAGGATTGACCTCGTCCGGCCAACCCGAGTGTTGGCGAGCGGGATATTTTTGCTCTCTTTGATAGCCTCCCTAGAAAACTCCTCGCTCGGTCACTGATGTCCTTGTACACAGAGTCCGATCGAGAAACGACCTTTGAGGGTATGTTAACACCTTTAGACCTTCAGTCGTTTCTTTAAATTTTGACTAACACTTTGTCTTTTGTTACAACAATAGCAAAAAGAGAAGTTCCACAGGCGGTCGGCATGTTGAAGGCATTTAAAGACCGTGTGAAGGAGAAGAAGGGGCGTTGCAGACCGAGGCCCGAGAAGGGCCTTTCCAGAAAAACCCTAATAAGAGGGCACGAGTTCATAGATTGTGTGTAAGTGATGAGCATATATTTATTCACACTCACTAGCCTTATTCATAGATTATTGGACTATAATAATAAATAAATCCATTGTTTTAATTAATATTCTTATAATTGGATTTATTTGGGCCTTAACTATTA
>Ga0123342_1004294_pt1 | contig 21851 bp, 11 predicted proteins | sample Turbeawhitnodule_FD_89960 | JGI IMG/M metagenome (GOLD analysis project Ga0123342, IMG submission 89960) | Root nodule microbial communities of legume samples collected from Mexico - Turtle bean Mexico white nodule | ecosystem: Host-associated > Plants > Roots > Nodule | place: Mexico: Nepantla...
ATCTGGTACATTCCACATGCTACTGGGTAAGATTGTGAAGAAGTTTGGAATTAGCAATCAAAGCCAGACCCCACCTCCGCAAATTTCTCAAAAAATGTTTGGTACTTTAAAACTAACATTGCTAACAAATCCAAATACAACGTTAGTAACAACCAAAAGGAGCTGATAGCAGACAGCCAAGTAAAGCAAGAATCGTCCAATGTAATATTTAAGTACACTAATAGATAACACCGCCACCACACTCAAAAAGAGCATGCTTCAAGACGAGCTCATAAATTTCATGTCAATGTAAAACATCATACAAGGAAGGCACAAAGGAAAACCACACACACCCCAAAGGGATCACTTTTATGAAACATATAAGAGTAAAAAAGTTCCCACAAACACACACTATACCATTGGGAGAACAAACACTGGAACCTGCTGGTTCTCACAAGCATTTCAAATAGTGCAAAAACCAACATTTATTGTAAAAAAAAATCCAAAAAGCCTCTTTTCTGCACAAAGGAACAACATTTAGAACCGGAACAACACCCCATTAGAGATTTGGTGGAGATTAAAACATAACAAAACCAAAAAAAAAGTGAGTGAGGAAAGTGATATGAAACGACTAAATACCCATCAAGCAAACACCGAACATCCTTGGCCATCAGAGACTAATCAGTGAAAGAAGGTATCCCAAAGAGAAATGAAATTCCGAAGACGCAAACAGTACACAGATCAACGGACACAAAAGAGGAGCCATAAAAAACGGAAAGAAGCAGCAAGCAGGCATTGAGAAATAGAAGAAAAGAAGAGATTTTGAGGATTGAAAGATGAAAGGCATTAGAGAGAGAGATAGATACCTGGTTTGAAAGAGTCGAGCAGAGTGAGTGTGAAAAAGGGTTGGGAAGTGATGGAAGGGATTTATTAAAGGGAAAAAGAAAAGGTTGGGAGGAATAAAAGTATTATTATTAGGGAATGGGAAATGAGATGAGCCAGAAAAGCATTGAACCTTATGGGGAAAACAGAAAGGATGAACGTATAAAATTTTCCTTCAAATGGGAGAACAACGAAATGGGTTGCTCTAGATTTGGTTGATAAACAAGGCCAAGCAACACACTAAATAGAGAGAGAGTGAGAGAGAGAGTGAGAAAGAGAAAGTGAGTTTTTCCTTTTCCCTTTTGTTTATTTATTTTGGTGTGGGGTTCATACGTCAAAAACGACAGCAAATGAAGTGCGGTTTTAGCGTGGGGTGGCTAGTGTCTTCTATGCGGGAATAGGGAAGCGCGTGCGCGGCGCGTCAGAAGCTCACCTTAGTTGTTATTTCTTTTTCATTTTTAACTTTCCTTACAATGAAAATGAATAATTGAGAAATAAAAAATAAAAAAGAGACCAAAAATAATAATTAAGAAATATAGTGAAAAATATCAATAAACTCCACTTGTTTATATAAGATTCTTTTAACTACTAATATTATTTTTAATTTCCTCTTCCAACTTATATACAATAGTCACTATATTATTGATAAAAGAAAAAAAAATATTCACTATATTAGAGAGTATTTGAGTGAGAAGAAAAAAAAATAAAAATAAGAAATGTGAAACTAAAGATTAGATTATATTATTTTTAATAAAGAGGAAGAAAAAAAAATAAAGGAGGAGATGAAAATAAAATAAAAAATATTCATGAGAATCACTTATTTTTTATTTCTCTGGTTCTTATTTATTAAATGTATATATTTAATTTTAAAACTCATTAATAAAAGACTGATATAAGTCAAAAATTTAAAAGTGGGACCAAACTAGAACTCTAGTAAGAAAAAAAAAACACAACCTAAAGATGAACAAAGAAAAATGATATTTGTTAATGAAAAAAATCCAAAGACAAAATACAATAAAGAAAATCAAACTGACAAGGAGACATTAACTTTGCAGAACACCAAACCTAAAAAAAACATTGCAGAACACCAAACTAAGACAAGGAATCATGCAAACATCAAACTAAATATAACTCTCTTATTTCCACACTCAGAATATGTATAATTATATTTTTATATTTAATTTAAGTGTAGTCTGAAAAGTGTTAATTAAACACTCTTTAACATCCTAAAACACAATATTTTATTTGTTAAAATATATTAAAAAGTACAAAACTAAAAAAATCACTAACATGTGGTGTCAAATCATTTAAATTAACAGGAATAATGTATCAAATAAATATTAGAGAAAATGTTTTTTTTATTTATTTACTTATTTTAATTTTTAATTTAAAAGTATTAATATTGTAAAAGTTTGGTCACTCACATTCTAATTAGAATCTAAATGACTTAACACAATCACAAAAATTGAAATGATAATCTAATATGTAATTGGACTTTTTGTGTGTAATGAATTATATTCTATATATTATAAATCTACTAATTATATTACATATTCACATATATCATGGATATAATTGTTGTGCACGTATATAAGGTAGATATGCATGATAACTGTAAAACATTCACCATATACATATCTAAGCATACAAAGTTAATATCTATATAGATAATTTGGTTAAGTACATAGAACATATAATATAACACCCATAAAAAGTATAAAAAATTATTAAAAAAAAAACAAGGTTTTAACTTATTAATATTTATATAGATAATTTGATTAATTACATGGAGCATATTATACTCCACCTATAAAAAAAATTCAAAGTTTAATTTATTAATATAACTTCTAGCACTTATATACACCATAAAAATATACTAGAAGATGTAAAAATATATCAATAAATTTCACCTTATTTATATCGTATTCTTTTAACTACTAATATTATTTCTACTTTCCTCTTTCAACTTATGAAGAAAAAAAAACCCAAAATAGAAATAAGAAATGTGAAAACTAAATAATAGATTATATTATTTTCATTAAAGAGGGAGAGAAGAAAGGATAAAGGAGTAGATGAAAAGAAAATATAAAATATTTATGAGAATCACTTATTTTTTAATTCTCTTATTCTTATTTCTTTGTTAAATGTATATATTTAATTTTACAACTCATTAATAAAATATTGATGTTAGTTATTTCTGTAAACTTTGATATCCGATTCGCACTTAAAAAAATTTAAAAGTGGGGATAAAAAAACTCATGTAATAAAAAAAAAACAAAGCCTAAAGATGAATAAAAAAATTGATCTTTGTTAATGAAAAATTCAAAGACAGGATATCATAAAGAACATCAAATTAAGACAAAGAGACATTATGGAATATCAAACTAAGACATGAAAACATTGAAACACCAAACTAAGACAGGAAAACATTGCAGAACATCAAACTAGGACAATAAGCCATTAAAGAACACCAAACTAAATATAACTTATTATCAACATCCAGATTATATGTAATTAGATTGTTATATTTAATTTGAGTGTAGTTTGAGAAGGGTTAATTATACACACTTTAACATCCCAAAAACTTAAATGTATATATTTAATTTTAGAACTCATTAATAAAAGTCTAATGTCAGTCATTCCTGTGAATTTTGATATAAAGTTCACACTTCAAAAAATTAAAAGTGGGGACCAAACCAAAACTCTAGTGAGAAAAAAAAAACCTAAAGATGAACAAAAAAAATGATATTTGTTAATATTAATGAAATAATAATTATCAAATTATACGCAATTATTGTATGCAATATTGTACGATATTGTACCAATTATATGCAATTAATTTAATAATGATAGAATCTCATGATAGTGGAATCCTACCTAATTAGATTGTAACTTGGAGGGAGAAACTCCTTACACTAGTATATATTTCCTATACATAGAGTGATGTAAATATACACAGCAGAGCACCAAACTAGGATAAGGAGAACATCAAACAAAATATAACTTTTATTTTCAACACCCAGATTAGATGTAATTAGATTTTTATATTTAATTTAAGTGTGATTTGAAAAATGTTAATTAGACACTCTTATTTTATTAGTTAAAATATATTAAAAGCTCCAAAACTAAAAAGCACGACATGTGAGAAAATGTTGTTTATTTATTTACTTATTTTAATTTTTAATTTAAAAGTATTAATATTGTAAAAGTTTGGTCACTGACGGTCTAATTAGAATCTAAATGACTTAACATCACACAATCACAAAAATTGAAATGATAGTCTAAAATGTAATTGAACATTTTTTGTGTGTATTATATCTGTTTTTGTTTGAAGATAATTTGTTCTATGACAAATTTGATAGAACATGATCCATAATATCATGTGTAATGAAATATATGACCAAAAATGTTTTATATATTATAAGTCTACTAATTATATTACATATTCACATATATTATTATATAATTATTGTGAACGTATATAACTTATATATGCATGATAACTAAAAATTCACCATATACATATAAAAGACATCCGAAGTTAACATTTATATAGATAAATTAGTTAAGTACATAGAGCATATCATACACCACCCATAAAAAGTATAAAAAATCATTAAAAAAATTCAAGGTTTTAACTTATTAACATTTATATAAATAATTTGGTTAATTACATGGACTATATCATACTTCACCCATAAAAAGTTATTAAAAAAATTCAAATTTTAATTTATTAATATAACTTCTAGCACTTATATACACCATAAAAATATACTAGAAGATATAAGAATATATCAACAAAATTCACCTTGTTTATATAGTATTCTTTTAACTACTAATATTATTTCTACTTTTCTCTTTCAACTTATATACAATAAGTCACCATATTGTTAATAAAAGAAGAAAAAACAATAGTCACTGTATTAGGGAGTGTTTTAGTGAGAAGAAAAAAATACACAAAATAGAAATAAGAATTGTGAAAATTAAAGAATAGATTATATTCATTAAAGAGGAAGAGAATAAAGAATAAAGAGGAAATGAAAATAAAATATAAAACACTCATTTTTTAGTTCTCTTTGTTTTTATTTCTTTGTTAAATGTATATATTTAATTTTACAACTCATTAACAAAAGACTGATGTCAGTTATTTCTGTGAACTTTGATATCAGGTTCTTACTTCAAAAAATTTAAAAGTGGGGACCAAACAAAATCTCATGTAATAATAATAAAAAAACCTAAAGATGAATAAAAAAATTGATCTTTGTTAACGAAAAATTCAAAGACAGGATACAATAAAGAACATCAAATTAAGACAAAGAGACATTATGGAATATCAAACTAAGACATGAAAACATTGAAGAACACCAAACTAAGACAGGAAAACATTGCAGAACACCAAACTAGGACAATGAACCATTGCAAAACACCAAACTAAATATAACTTATTATCAACATCCAAATTATATGTAATTAGATTGTTATATTTAATTTGAGTGTAGTTTGAGAAGTGTTAATTATACACACTTTAACATCCCAAAACCTAACATTTTAATAGTTAAATGTATATTTTTAATTTTAGAACTCATTAATAAAAGTCTAATGTCAGTCATTTATGTGAATTTTGATATCAAGTTCACACTTCAAAAAATTAAAAGTGAGGACTAAACCAAAACTCTAGTAAGGAAAAAAAACACAACCTAAAGATGAATAAAAAAAATTATATTTGTTAATATTAAGAAAATAATAATTATCAAATTATACGTAATTATTGTATGCAATATTGTACACTATTGTACGATATTGTACCAATTATATGCAATTAATTTAATAATAATAGAATCTCATGATAACGTATATATGCATGATAACTGTAACAAATCCACCATATACATATCTAAGACATCCAAAGTTAACATCTATATAGATAATTTGGTTAAGTACATAGAGCATATCATACCCCACCCATAAAAAGTATAAAAAATCATTAAAAAATTTTAAGGTTTTAACTTATTAACATTTATATAGATGATTTGGTTAATTACACGGAACATATCATACTCCACCCATAAACAATTATTAAAAAAAAATCAAAGTTTAATTTATTAATATAACTTCTAGCACTTATATACACCATAAAATATTGCTAATAAAAGGAAAAAAAACAATAATCACTATATTAGGGAGTGCTTGAGTGAGAAGAAAAAAAATATATACAAAATAGAAATAAGAAATGTGAAAACTAAAGCATAGATTATATTATTTTCATTAAAGAGGAAGAGAAGAAAGAATAAAGAAGGAGATAAAAATAAATTATAAAAAATATTTATGAGAATCACTTATTTTTTAATTCTCTTATTCTTATTTATTTTTTAAATATATATAATTAATTTTACAACTCATTAATAAAAGACCGATGTCAGTTATTCCTGTGCACTTTGATATCAGGTTCACACTTCAAAATTTTAAAAGTGGGACCAAACAAAAACTCATGTAATAATAAAAAAAGAAAAACCTAAAGTTGAATAAAAAAATTGATCTTTGTTAATGAAAAATTCAAAAACAAGATACAATAAAGAACATCAAATTAATACAAAGAAACATTATGGAATATTAAACTAAGACATGAAAAACATTGGAGTGCACCAAACTAGGACAAGGAGCCATTGGATAACACCAAACTCAATATAACTTGTTATAAACATCCCGATTATATATAATTAGATTGTTATATTTAATTTAAGAAGTGTTAATTATACGCACTTAACATCCCAAAACAAAACATAACATTTTAATAGTTAAATGTATATATTTAATTTTAGAACACATTAAAAAAAAAAATCTAATGTTGGTCATTGCTTTGAACTTTGATATCAAGTTCACACTTCAAAAATTTAAAAGTGGAGACTAAACTAAAACTCAAGTAACGAAAAAAAACACAACCTAAAGATGAACAAAGAAAAATGATATTTGTTAATGAAAAAATCCAAAGACAGAATACACTAAAGAACATCAAACTCAGACAAGGAGACATTAACTTTGCAAAGCACCAAACTTTAAAAAAAAAAAAAAACATTGCAGAGCACCAAACTAGGAGAAAGAGACATTGGAGAACATCAAACTAAATAAAACTTTTATTTTCAACACCCAGATTATATGTAATTATATTTTTATAAGTGTAGTTTAAAAAGTGTTAATTAGACACGCTTTTAACATCCTAAAACACAATATTTTATTAGTTAAAATATATTAAAAACTCCAAAACTAAAAAGACTAACATGTGGTGTGAAATCTTTTAAATTAACAGGAATGTATCAAATAAATATTAGAGAAAATGTTTTTTATTTATTTACTTATTTTAATTTTTAATTTAAAAGTATTAATATTGTAAAATTTTGGTCACTCACGTTCTAATTAGAATCCAAATTACTTAACATCACAAAATCACAAATTGGAATCATAGTCTAAAATTTAATTGAACATTTTTGTGTGTATTATATCTGTTTTTGTTTGAAGATAATTTGTTTTATGACAGGTTTGATAGAACATGATCCATAATATCATGTGTAATGAATTATATGAACAAAAATGTTATATATATTATAAATCTACTAATTATATTACATATTCACATATATTATCGATATAATTGTTGTGCACGTATATAACGTATATATGTATGATAACGGTAAAAAATTCATCATATACATATCTAAGGCATTCATAGTTAACATCTATATAGATAATTTGGTTAAGTACATAAAACATATCATACACCACCCAATATAAAAAATCATTAAAAAAATCAAGGTTTTAACTTATTAGCATTTATATAGATAATTTGGTTATTTATATGGAGCATATCATACTCCACCTATAAAAAATTATTAAAAAAATACAAAGTTTAATTTAGTAACATAACTTATAGCACTTATATACACCATAAAAATATACTAGAAGATATAAAAATATATCAATAAATTTCACCTTGTTTATATCGTATTCTTTTAACTACTAATATTATTTCTACTTTCCTCTTCCAACTTATGTACAATAAGACACTATATTGTTAATAAAAGAAAAAAAAATAGTCACTGTATTAGTGAGTGTTTGATTGAGAAGAAAAAAAATACACAAAATAGAAATAAGAAATGTGAAAACTAAATAATAGATTATATTATTTTCATTAAAGTGGAAGAGAAGAAAGAATAAAGGAGGAGATGAAAATAAAATATAAAATATTCATGAGAATCACTTATTTTTTAATTATCTTGTTATTATTTATTTGTTAAATGTATATATTTAATTTTACAACTTATTAATAAAAGACTGATGTCAGTTATTCATATGAACTTTGATATCAGGTTCACACTTCAAAAATTTAAAAGTGGGACCAAACCAAAATCCATGTAAGAAAACAAAAACACAACCTTAAGATGAACAAAAAGAAATTAATATTTGTTAATGAAAAAATTCAAAGACAGGATACAATAAAGAACATCAAACTAAGACAAAAAAAAAGACATTATGAAATATCAAAGTAAGACATGGAAACATTGTAGAGCACCAAATTAAGACAGGAAAACATTGCAGAATATCAAACTAGGACAAGGAGCCATTAAAAAAACATCAAACTAAATATAACTTTTATTATCAACACCCAAATTATATGTAATTAGATTTTTATATTTAATTTGAGTGTAGTATGTGAAGTGTTAATTACACACTTTAACATCCCAAACATAACATTTTATTAGTTAAGATATATTAAAAACTTCAAAACTAAAAGCCCACAACATGTGGTGTCAAATAATTTAAATTAATAGATATAATCCATCAAAAAAATATTAAATAATTTTTTTTATTTATTTACTTATTTTATTTTTTAATTTAAAAGTATTAATATTGTAAAAGTTTGGTCACTCACGTTCTAATTGGAATCCAAATGACTTAACATCACATCATCACAAAAATTTAGAAGATAGTCTATAATTGGACATTTTTGTATATATTATATATTCTATATATTAGAAATATACTAATTATATTACATATTCCTATACATTATCGATATTATTGTTTACAAATATATATATATATATATATATATATATGATAACTGTAAAAATTTTACCATAATCTTATCTAAATCATCCAAAGTTAACACCTATATAGATAATTTAGTTCAGTACATGGAGCATATCATACACCACCAATAAAAGTATAAAAAATCATTAAAAAAATTCAAGGTTTTAACTTAGTAACATTTATATATATAATTTGGTTAAGTACATGGACCATATCATACACTATTCATAAAAAAATTATTAAAAAAAAATCAAAGTTTAACTTATTAATATAACTTCTAACACTTATATACACCATCAAAATATCAATAAATTTCACCTTGTTTATATCGTATTCTTTAAACTACTAATATTATTTCTACTTTCCTCTTTCAAAAGGGAAAAAAATACACAAAATACAAATAAGAAATGTGAAAAATAAAGAATAAATTATATTATTTTCAATAAAGAGGAAGAGAACAAAGAATGAAGGAGGATATGAAAATAAAATAAAAATATTCATGAGAATTAATTATTTTTTAATTCTCTTGTTCTTATTTGTTAAATGTATCTATTTAATTTTACAGCTCATTAATAAAAGACTAATGTTAGTCATTAATGTGAACTTTGATATCAGATTCACACTTCAAAAATTTAAAAGTGGGGACCAAACCAAAAGTCATGTAAGAAAAAAAAAACACAACCTAAAGATGAACAAAAAAAATTGGTATTTCTTAATAATAAAACCAAAACTAAGACAAGAGACATCACAGAACATCAAACTAAGACAAGGAGAAATTATATAATATCAAACTAACGAAAAAACGTTGAGAGTAGCAAACTAAGATAAGAAAACATTGCAAAACATCAAACTAGGAGGATGAGCCATTGGAGAACACCAAACTAAATATAACTTTTATTATCAACACTGAGATTATATGTAATTAGATTGTTATATTTAATTTGAGTGTAGTTTGAGAAGTGTTAATTAGACACTCTTTAAAATTCTATAACACAACATTTTATTAGTTAAGATATATTAAAAGCTCTGAAACTAAAAAACCACAACATGTGGTGTCAAATAATTCAAATTAATAGGAATGAATGTATCAAATAAATATTAGAAAAAATGTTTTTATTTATTTATTTACTTATTTTAATTTTTAATTTAAAAGTATTAATATTGTAAAAGTTTGGTCACTCACATTCTAATTAAAATCAGAATGACTTAACATCACACAATCACATAAAATTGAAAAGATAGTCTAAAATGTAATTGAACATTTTTTAGTGTATTATATCTGTTTTTCTTTGAAGATAATTTGTTGTAAGACTAGTTTGATAGAACATGATCCATAATATCATGTGTAATGAATAATATGAACAACAATATTCTATATATTATAAATATACTAATTATATTATATATTTCCATATATTATCGATATTATTGTTGTGCATAAATATATATATATATGCATGATAACACTAAAATTTTTACCATAATATTATCTTAAGCATCCAAAGTTAACATCTATATAGATAATTTTGTTAAGTACATGGAGTATATCATACACCACCAATCAAAAGTATAAATTTTTTTTAAAAAATCAATGTTTTAACTTATTAACATTTATATAGATAATTTGGTTAAATAGAGGGAGCATATCATACACTAACCATAAAAAAAATCAAAGTTTAACGTATTAATATAACTTCTATCACTTATATACACCATCAAAATATATTAGAGGATATTTAAAAAAATATAAATAAATTCCACCTTGTTTATGTCATATTCTTTAAAGAACTAAAATTATTTATACTTTCCTCTTTCAATTATATACAATAATCACTATATTTGACAGTGTTTGAGTGAAAGGAAAAAAAATACACAAAATACAAATAATAAAATTGAAAAATAAAGAATAAATTATACTATTTTCAATAAAGAGGAAGAAAAGAATGAATAAAAAATTGAAAAATAAAGAATAAATTATACTATTTTCAATAAAGAGGAAGAAAAGAATGAATAAAGGAGGAGATGAAAATAAAATAAAAATATTCATGGAAATTAATTATTTCTTAATTCTCTTGTTTTTTTTTGTTAAATGTATTTATTTAATTTTACAACTCATTAATAAAAACTGATGTTAGTCTTTACTGGGAAATTTGATATCAGACTCACACATCAAAAATTTAAAAGTGGGGACCAATTCAAAACTCATCTAAGAAAAAAAAACACAACCTAAAGATGGACAAAAGAAATTGGTATTTCTTAATGAAAAAACCCAAACTAAGACAACAGACATCAGAAAACATCAAACTAAGACAATGAGAAATTATAGAATATCAAACTATGACAAGAAAATATTGCAGAGTATCAAACTAAGACAAGAAAACACTGTAGAACACCAAACTAAAACAAGAAAACACTGTAGAACATCAAACTAAAACAAGAAAACACTGTAGAACATCAAACTAAGACAAGAAAACACTGTAGAACATCAAACTAAGACAAGAAAACACTGTAGAACATCAAACTAGACAAGGAGCCATTGGAGAACACAAAACCCAGATTATTTGTAATTAGATTGTTATATTTAATTTGAGTGTAGTTTGAGAAGTGTTAATTAGATATTCTTTAACATCCTAAAACACAACATTTAATTAGTTAAAATATATTAGAAGCTCCGAAACTAAAAACCACAACATGTAGTGTTAAATAATTTAAATTAATAGGAATTAATATATCAAATAAATATTAGAGAAAATATTTTTTTATTTATTTACTTATTTTAATTTTTAATTTAAAAGTATTAATATTGTAAAAGTTTAGTCACTCACGTTCTAATTAGAATCCAAATGATTTAACATCACAATCACAAAAATTGAGATGATAGTCTAAAATGTAATTGGATATTTTTGTGTGTATTATATCTGTTTTTGTTTGAAGATAATTTGTTCTGAGACAAATTTGATAGAACATGATACATAATATCATTGTAATGAATTATATGAACAAAAATGTTCTATATATTATAAATCTATTAATTATATTACATATTCACATATATTATTGATATAATTGTTGTGCACATATATAAGGTATATATGCATGATAACTGTACAAAATTCACCATAATCTTATCTAAGGCATCCAAAGTTAACATCTATATAGAAAATTTGTTTAAGTACATAGAGTATACCATATACCAACCATAAAAAGTATAAAAAAATCATTAAGAAAATTCAAGGTTTAATTTATTAACATTTATATAGATAATTTGGTTAAGTACATGGAGCATATCGTACTCCATCCATAAAAAAATATTAAAAAAATTCAAATTTTAATTTATTAATATAACTTCTAGCACTTATATACACCATACCAATATACTAGAGGATATAAGAATATATCAATAAATTTCACCTTGTTTATATCGTATTCTTTTAATTACTAAAATTATTTATATTTTCCTCTTTTAATTTATATACAATAATCACTATAGTGTTTGAACAAAAAGAAAAAAAAATACACAAAGTACAAATAGGAAATGTGAAAAATAAAGAATAAATTATACTATTTTAAATAAAGAGGAAGAGAACAAAGAATAAAGGAGATGAAAATAAAATAAAAATATTCATGAGAATTAATTATTTTTTAATTATCTGGTTCTTATTTGTTAAATGTATATATTTAATTTTACAACTCATTAATAAAAGACCAATGTCAGTCATTCTTGTGAACTTTGATATCAGGCTCAACTTAAAGACAAAAAAAATAAAATTGATACTTGTTAATGAAAAAATTCAAATTAAGATAACAGACATTAGAAAACATTAAACTAAGACAATGAGAAATTATAAAATATCAAACTTAAGACAGAAAAATATTTCGAAGCACCAAACCTGTACAAAGAGTCTTTGGAGAGCATCAAATTAAATATAACAACATCCAAATTATATGTAATTAGATTGTTACATTTAATTTGAGTGTAGTTTGAGTAGATTTAATTAGACACTCTTTAGCATACTAAAGCACAACATTTTATTAGTTAAAATATATTAAAAGCTCCAAAATTAAAAAACCAATACATGTGGTGTCAAATAATTTAAATTAATATGAAATAATTTATCAAATAAATATTAGAGAATTTTTTATTTATTTATTTAATTATTTTATTTTTTAATCTACTAGTATTAATATTGTAAAAGTCTGGTCACTCACGTTCTAATTAGAATCAAAATGACCTAACATCACACAATCCCAAAAATTGAGAAACATCACACAATCCCAAAAATTGAGATGTTAGTCTAATGTAATTGGACATTTTTGTGTGTGTTATATATGTTTTTGTTTGAAGATAATTTGTTCGAAGACAGATTTGATAGAACATGATCTATAATATCATGTGTAATGAATTAAATGAATAAAAATGTTCTATATGTTAAAAACTTACTAATTATATTACATATTCACATATATTATTGATATGATTCTTGTGCACATATATGTTGTGTATATAATGATAAGGATAGAAAATTCACCATAATTTTATCAGAACCATCCAAAGTTAACATCTATATAGATAATTTGGTGAAGTACATACAACATATCATACACCACCCATAAACAATTTTAAAATCATTAAAAAAAATTCAAGATTTTAATTTATTAACATTTATATAGATAATTTGACTAAGTACATGGAGCATATCATACACCATCTATAAAAAATTGTTAAAAAAATTCAAAGTTTAACTAATTAATATAACTTCTAGCTCTTATATACATCGTAAAAATATACTAGATGATATAAAAAAATATCAATAAATTCCACCTTTTTTAACTCATATACTTTTAACTACTAATATTATTTTTACTTTCCTCTTTCAATTTATATACAATAATCACTATATTAGAGATATTTGAATGAAAAGAAAGAAATACACAAAATACAAATAAGAAATGTGAAAAATAAAAAATAAATTATACTATTTTCAACAAAAAGGAAGAGAATAAAGAATAAAAAATAAAAAAGGAGATGAAAATAAAATAATAATATTTATGAATTCTCTTGTTCTTATTTGTATTTTCCCTCACGCCGAGACTGCCAACTCGTGCGTGGAACTATATATTATGGGTGGTCCGATAGCGGCCCGATAGCGGGTGGCACAATAGGCCCAACACAAACAATCGCTAGGATAGGCTCGAAATGGCTCTGATCCCATATTACAAAGTGAACTTTAAGCCTAACTCAACCCCATAAAACCGGCTCATAAGGTTGAGGTTTGCACCCACTTATATACAATGAAAGACTTTAATCTCTAGTCGATGTGGGATCTCCAAACTAAAACTGATGTAAGAAAGAAAAACATAACTTAAAGACGAACAAAAAAAAATTGTATTTGTTAATGAAAAAATCCATTAGAGAACATCAAAATAAAATAATGAGACATTATACAATATCAAACTAAGACGGAAAACTTTGCAGAGAAAAAAACTAGACAGAAAAAGTTGTAGAACACCAAACTGGGACAATGAGAGCACCAACATGTGGTGTCAAATAATTTAAATTAATATGAAAGAATGTATTAAATAAATATTAGAGAAAATGCACTTTATTTATTTATTTATTTTAATTTTTAATCTACTTGTATTATTATTGTAAAAGTTTGGTGACTCATAATTAGAATCCAAATTACTTAACATCATAGAATCCCAAAAAATTGAAATGTCCAAAATGTAATTTGACATTTTTTTGTGAGTTATATATGTTTTAATTTGAATATAATTTGTTTTAAGACAGGTTTTATAGAACATGATCCATAATATCATGTGTAATGAATTATATGAATAAAAATGTTCTATATGTTAAAAATCTATTAATTATATTATATATTCTCATATATTATTGATATGATTCTTGTGCACATATATGTTGTGTATATGATGATAACGAGAGAAATTTCACAATAATCTTATCTAAAGCATTCAAAGTTAACATCTATATAAATAATTTAGTTAAGTATATACAACATATCATACACCACTCATAAAAAGTATTAAAATCATTAAAAAATTCAAGGTTTTAACTTATTAACATTTATATAGATAATTAATTTGGCTAAGTACACGGAGCAAATCATACACCATGCATAAAAAAATATTAAAAAGTTCAAAGTTTAATTTATTGATATAACTTCTAGTACTTATATACACCATAAAAATATAATAGGGGATATAAAAAAAATATTAATAAATTCCATCTTTTTAATATAGTATTCTTTAAACTACTAATATTATTTCTAGTTTACTCTTTCAATTTATATACAATAATCACTATATTAGAGAGTGTTTGAGTGAAAAGAAAAATAATATACAAAATACAAATAAAAAATGTGAAAAAATAAAAAATAAATTATTACTATTTTCAATAAAGATAAAGAGAACAAAGAATAAAGGAGGAGATGAAAATAAAATAAAAATATTCATGAGAATTAATTGTTTTTAATTCTCTTATTCTTATTTGTTAAATGTATCTATTTAATTTTACAACTCATTAATAAAAGATTGGTGTCAACCACTATCAGGCTCACCTTTAAAAATTTTTAAAGTGGAAACCAAACCAAAACTGATGTAAGAAAAAAAAAAACACAACTTAAAAACTAACAAACATGAGACGTTATAAAACACTAAACTAACATGAAAAAATTGTAGAGCCTCAAACTAGAACAATGAGTCATTGAAGAACAACAAACTAAATATAACTTATTATCAACCCTCAAGTTATATCTAATTAGATTCTTATATTTAATTTGAGTGTAGTATGAGAAGTGTTAATTAGACATTTTTTAACATCTTAAAACATAACATTTTATTAGTTAAAACATATTAAAAGGTCCAAAACTAAAAAACCACAACATGTGTAGTCAAACAATTTAAATTAATATGAAAGAATGTATCAAATAAATATTAGCGAAAATGTTTTTTATTTCTTTATTTATTTTAATTTTTAATCTATTTGTATTAATATTTTTAATCTAATTAGAATCCAAATGACTTAACATCATACAATTCCAAAAATTGAAATGTCTAAAATATAATTGGACATTTTTGTGTGTTTTATATGTGTTTTTGTTTGAAGATAATTTGTTCTAAGACAGGTTTGATAAAACATGATATATAACATCATGTGTAATGAATTATATGAACAAAAATGTTTTATATGTTAGAAATCTACTAGTTATATTACATATATTATTGATATGATCATTCTTGTACACATATATATCGTGTGTATGATGATAATGGTAGAAATTTCACCATAATCTTATTTAAAAGATCCAAAGTTAACATTTATATAGATAATTTGGTTAAGTACATGAAACATATCATACATCACCCATAAAAAGTATTAAAATCATTAAAAAAATTCAAAGCGCTAACCTACTAGTATATCTGCTAATATATATACACCATAAAATTATTAAATTAACTTTGTTAACATGATTTTTAATACTTTCCTACATCATAGAAATTGACTAAAATGAAAAATACATGAATTTGTTGCTTGCATAAAAAAAATATCTATCATAAAAATTTGACTAATTTAACGTACTCACAATGTCCCAAATACACACTTATACCATAATTAATGCTAGTTTTCAAACATTTTATCATTCAAAATGATAAAAAAATTGTGCATCATAATTTTGCTTTTCAAAGACGTAATTGAACAATGTTGTTGACAAATTAAAAGTGGACTGACTTTGTAACACTGAGAAGAAAAAATTTCCCATTTGCAAAAACATAATCTAATATTTGGTAGAAACAAAAAAAAAAAAAAGTTTTTAGCATGTGCAACATATCCACAATTGATATGTTTGTATTATATTGACATACAAACCAACTTAATGTCTATTTCTCATTATGTTTAAGAATAAATTTTTTTTTTCTCTTTTTTTATTTCAACCTATACCTCTCAGATTTTATGACCTAAAAAATTTCTTAATTATAGCAGCATTACAATGAAACTCCTTATAAATTATTATACTCACCTCTCTTATTTTATTTATAATATATTTTTATAAAAAATGCGTTTTTTTATTAATAAAGAATAAAATTAATAAGATATTATGTACAATCGAGAAAAAAACTCAAAAGATACATCTAAGTTACGACAGATATTTAGAAGGACAACATACATTTTATTAAATTACCTTTGTGATTAATATTCTACCCAATACTAACTTAATGATCATAGTAAAAAAAATAATGTGAATACAAATTGTCACAAACCTATGAAACTCTAAGAAAAAAAAATATATAAAAATCTCAAAATAATAACATTATCAAGGAAAAATGGTGTGTCTCTAGTTCTAGATGTAGTCACCCAAAAGGTAGATAGTTCCGTAAATTTACACATTGGAAAAAATATAATTAAATAATAATAAGATTACGAAAATTGAAACACTGTTAAAATTTTCAAGTGAAGACTCCTGTTTTAAGTTAAAATTGAAATTTCGTTCACACGTAATTCATATAAGAATCACTGAAAAATATCATGTTTTTTCATTGGAAAACCTAAACCTAGCATTTCCAAAACAATAGTTTTTTTTTCAATACAAGAAGTGATAACACAATCTATGAGTTAAATTTAAAACTTTTATGAACTGTTCTTCCTTTCTTTAATCGTCTTCCTTCTTAGTGTTGTTTCTGGGGTACCTTGATGGATCGAAGAACCTCAGAAACATGACTTTAAAACATTTTCCACAACCCTCTTGGAATCATTTTTTAAATGAATGTCTCGTTATTATCATATGATTAGATTAAGATTAAGATTAAGGGATAAGAACTTAATAAATCAAGAAATCTAAAAATGGTTAAGATCAGAATCATACCTGAAGAAGTCATTGAGATTGTAGTTGTAAGTAGCTCAAATCACGAACCACAACTCGATCCGAATTTCTTGATGAACTCAATTCGTCACCAACAAAAAGATTAAGAAATGTGACTTTACACTATTCAGAATTTTGTCTGCATAGTGTGCAAATCTTCAAAGATTTAACAACTTTTTAGGGCAATGGAACTCGCTAAAGTGAGAATCCGTGAGGTCGCAAATTTGAGAGAATAAAAAGGAGAGAGACCAGAGATATATATAAAAAAAAAATTAACCATAAAAGGTAAAATTTTCTGTTTAAATAAATATAAAATTTTAAAGATTTTTTTTTTTATCAGCAAAGATATTAATGGATAATATGAATATGAATTTAAAGTAAGTAATCAAATTTAATAAATGATATTAAATATTTTTAAATGTCTAATAAAAAAAATTACAGTAAAGATCATATCAACTAATAGGACTCCATTATCTATCTAACATCATTTACACTTTTATTTCCCTCATCTAACACATCATTTTGTTTTTATTTCCCTATCTAACATCCTTTTGTTTTTATTTCCCTATCGAACACCCTTTTGTTTTTATTTCCCTATCTAGCACTATTTAAAAAATAAATAAATAAATAATAAATTTTAAAAAATTGACAATTTTAATTTTAAATGCATTAAAAAAGTAAATATTTTTAATGTTTAAAATAGTTAGAAATATAATTAATGAATAAAGAAATAAGTTTTTACAAAATAAAAATTAAAAAAATTAGTTTAAAAATATTTATTTTTTTTAAATGAAGAAAATAAAAAAATTAAACCCTACAACAACATAAAAGTTGAATCTATAAACATAAATTAGTATTTATTTTTATTATTATTGATGATGTAATCATATTAATTTCAAGTAAAAATACATATGACATAATTATAAAAAAACTAAATTCAATTAGTATTAATTAGTAGTGGACACACAAATAATATTGAAGTGTCTATCCTAAATGCAAAATCCTAAAAAAAAAAACTAATGCAATGCTACACTTAATACTTAAAAATGAGAAGAAAAAAATGAAAAAATAAATAAGTATAGAAAATAAAAACAGCAACAATACAATAAAAACAAAAACAGAAATAAATAAAGAATCGCAAAAAAATAATAATACCTATTTCATAAAAAATATAAAATAAAGACAAAACAAAATAAGATAAAGATAAAATATATATATAAAAATAAAAACAAATCCAAACAAGATAAAGACAAGAGATATAAGGCGATACTGAATAAGTATATGTTGATCATAAAAAGAAAAATAAGAGAGATGGTAATTCATTTAATATTTTCTTCAATGGTACGTTAAATAGTTTGAGCGAAATGAAACATAATTAATGACAAGAAGTGGACGATCTAGTAATGTTGGGACAGGTTCTTTTTGTGTGTCCTTGTGTTTAACAATATGAACATTTTTTTATTCGATTATGTTGTTCTCTTATGTTCATATCAGTCCTTATTCGACTTGATTTAGGTCTCCCCTTTGAGGTTATTTTCATGTCAATACTCTTAAAATGTTGTTGTTTTTATATTTTATATTTATTTATTTTTATATATTTGTTTTTATTTTTAAGTATTAAGTGTAGTATTTGCATTAGTTTTTTTTTTAGAATTTTGCATTTAGGATAGACACTTCAATATTATTTGTGTGTCAATTATTAATTAATACTAATTGACTTTGGTTTTTTTTATAATTATGTTTTGTATTTTTTATTCAAATTAACATGATTACATCATCAATAATAATAAAAATAAATACTAATTTATGTTTATAAATTAACTTCTATGTTGTTATAGGATTTATTTTTTTATTTTTTATTTTAAAAAAAATTGAATTAAACATGTTTAATTTATTATTTTTTTATTTTTATTTGGTAAAAATTCATTTCTTTATTCATTAATTATATTTCTAACAATTTTAAACATTAAAAATATTTATTTTTTTAATACATTTAAAATTATCAAATTTTTTAATTTATTATTTTATTTTATTTTTTATTTTAAAATGACACTAGAGAAATAAAAACAAAAGAATGTTAAATAGAAAAATAAAATCAAAAGATGTTAGATAGAAAAATGAAAATGCATATAGTGCTAAATGGAGAATTAAGCCGGTTTGAGATTTGAATATGTACAGAGAAAGTGAAAGTTATGGCATTTTATAAGTCCTAATATGATTATTACCAACAGATGTGCATTAACATTTCAAAATATTTATTTTTCCTTTTTAAAACAAATAATGTTTTTTTTTTTGTACCATTTCATTCTGAAGAAAGAAAATTGTATCATAATACTACTATAATTATTTATTTATAGCATATTTAACTGATCTGAAGATATGTTAAATCTTTTGTTTCTACATATTTTTATTTATAATGAAAAATCGAGATGAATCACGGTCAGTGCTTTGGTTCATAGTCAAACTTACCTGACTTAGAAAATGGAAAAGATAACAGTGTACAAAATAAACGCAGAATGACTGAAAAAACTAGAACAAGATTATTTGATCGAAGTTCACTATGTAAGTCAACAAGGCAATGCCTCCCATTCAAGGGTTTCACCAGCAAACATGGGAACAATGTCTCCAAATGGAAATGACAAATAATAAGGTACTTTCCAAGAAGCTTTCCTCAGTTTAATCTTTGACTTATTTCTAGGAAGGCCATAGAAGTCAGCTCCATTAAAGCTTGTAAAAGCCTCCAGCTTATCAAGTGCACCGGCCTAAAATTACAACAATTTCATAAAAGAATTTTAAGATTGAACTCCACAAACTTTCAGAAAGCATGCAAAATAATATGAACATACTCATATAAGCATATTATCATACAGTTAATGTACACGTGAGAAATTCATGTAAAAAATTACAGACATGTTATGCATTATCAGATATCATCATCTAACACAGTATCACTTGTTTTGCAAACCACAAAAAATGTATATTTGCTTCCAATCACAAATTTTCATTATTCTCACAAACTCTGCATATTCCAATTGAATGGATATAAAACCACCCTTCTGAAATCTACCCAAATGGACATTAGTGAAATGAAGTGTTACCTCTTCAAAAACCTTAGCATATAGTGATAGAGCAACTGGGGAGTTGTATATCCCAGCACATCCACATGAACATTCCTTGTTACGCCTATCATGTGGTGCACTATCAGTTCCAAGGAAAAATCGTTTACTTCCACTAGTAACAGCCGAAACAATAGCCTGTCCTGAATAAAATAAAATAAATGAGACAAGATGACCAGGATATGTACAGTTTGGTAACATTATCAACATGATGATCCTTGTCCCTAGTGACATTTCCTTAACTCGGGAATTTTTATAGTATAAAGACTAAAACTCTTCAATGGTAATGTGTAGCACATAGTGTGTACTACACTCTGCAATTAAAATTTATGAAGTACAATTTGTTTCTTCAAAGACCATTCAATGCACTTTCGAAACATATTTATCTTTTCCAAATCAAATCAAACAGGAATCTAATTAATTTAATTAACAGAGTGTAACGCGAAGAAAATTACAAAAAAAATAAAATCATATGATTTAAATTATTTCACCAATCTTCGCATTTCGACTGAATCATTAATTCAATTTGTAAACTGTGGTATAACAACTAGAAGATGTTGAAGTTGAAATTTATTATAGATTGTACGGGAGGGAAAACAAAGATACATACTATGGATCTCTCTTTTGAGCACTGGAAGACAGTAATTGTGAGGCTGTAAGCCACCTTGGAACAAAGCATTACGATTAAGAAGAAGATGTTGTGGTGTTACAGTTGCAGCTACGTAACCTTACAAATATAGCAAATCATGAGAATAATTTTAAAATTAAATAGTACAACACAATAATGAATTAGCTCTTCCAAGAAATTTATTCGGTTACCTTCTTTGCAAGACTCTACAAATTTAACAGCATCTGCAGTAGTAATATGCTCCATCACAACCTTCAGTTGTGGAAGCCTTTGAACTAA
>Ga0123342_1004295_pt1 | contig 21845 bp, 11 predicted proteins | sample Turbeawhitnodule_FD_89960 | JGI IMG/M metagenome (GOLD analysis project Ga0123342, IMG submission 89960) | Root nodule microbial communities of legume samples collected from Mexico - Turtle bean Mexico white nodule | ecosystem: Host-associated > Plants > Roots > Nodule | place: Mexico: Nepantla...
GGATTTCGTTTACCCAGGTGGAGACGAATACGTAGACGAAGTGGCTTGCTCTCGCTTTCTTCTTTCAGTGCACTCTTTTATGTTTTTGCGTAATACTGAACAACCCATCCATAGGTTACGCCTTAGATGTTTTTCTAACTATAATGATTATATGTTCGAGACATGCATTAAGGCTGCAATGAGAATAAGTGGTAGACTTCAACACCTCGACCTCAGTCTGCCTCCGGTCATTGCGGTGCCTTCTGTGGTGTTCAGTTGCAAAACTCTTGTAGTCCTCAAGTTGGCCAACTTAGCACTGAAAAATATTTCCTTTGTTGATTTTCCTTTGCTGAAAATCTTGCACTTGAATTGTGTTTCTTTCTCAAAAGGTTCAGATCTTCTTCAACAGTTTCTTTCTGGGAGCCCTAATCATGAGGACTTGCAAGTCAAGAATTTCAGTGCTAATGCTGCAGAAAAGTTCAACAGATTTTCCAAGTTGGTGAGAGCTGAAGTCGATCCAGATTTAGTTCCTTTGGAAAATGTGAAGAACGTTGAAGTTTTGGTCTTGGATTGGGTAATGTGTGTAAAATTTGTTTCTGATATATTTTTCATTTCTAAGGGAAAAAATGGGGTTTCTGAAGTTTGATATATTTTGCATCTTGCAGATACGTCTAGAAGATACGGGTTTTGATTTTCCGAATTTAGTTCAACTTGAGTTGAAATTTGTGTTCCTTAATAAGCAATGGGATGTGGTCTTGGATCTGCTTAATCATTGTCCAAAGCTTCAACATCTTGTCATTGGCATTTGTCAGGTTTCGTTATCTAATATTTTCAAGTATGAATCTTCTTATCTTTTATTCAAACATAAGGATTAATATACTTTTATAATTGATTTTAACAGCTCGAAAATTTTCCACTTGCTAAAGGCCTTGAAGGAGCTGTTTTGGCATACACACAACCTGTTCCTACATGCATTTCATTGCACCTTAAAACTTGTTGTATTAAGAAATACAGTGGTTTTGTAGTTGAGTTTCTATTTGCAAAATATATTATGCAGAATGCAAACTATTTACGAACTATGAAATTTTGCTTTAACTGTTATAGTAAGGCTTATAAGAATCCTTTGTTACGTGATGCTATGATAAGAGACTTATCTTCATGCAGGAAGAGTTCATATACTTGGGACACTTTCATTTGAATAGTTACAAGATTTGAGCAGTGACTGTTATGGTTTCTTTTGTTTGTCTTTCCATTCATAACTACAATAATGTGGATATGTTTTTCAAATTAATCTACTTTTCTTCACCTATTGAATTTTCATGCGTTGTTTATGGAACCCTTTGAAGTTTCAAATTTTTGCGATCATTGCATTTTAGTGTTTAGATTCACCTAACTTTTTATTTCACAATCTTCATGGCCTTTATGGATCTTGATATAGTCCTCCCACCATGTCTTTTTTTCCTTCTTTTTATTTATATATTATCCATCTCTTGCGTTCTTAGTTCAGTGAAGAATCTTTATGAAAAAAAAATACACAATATTTTTTTTGAGAATAGAATTGCAATGTGACGCTACTGTTCTATGATATTAAAGAGTGGAATCTTGTAAATACGTTACACATTTGTAAGTTATAATAGACAATGAGCACCTACATAAAAGATATTAATGTAATTTAATTATTGACTAGAAACAATGAATATTTTATAGTAAATCTTCTATCATTAATTTAGTTATGGCACCAGCTGCAGAATTCATGATTGTTGAAGAATTATGCAGCAAATCCTATAAATTTCGATTACAATCTTCTTTGTTTAGAATCACTAATCCTATAATTTTCAATTACTTTTTTATCAATGTAACAACAAAGTCTCATAGTTACAACGACCATACTTAACTATTACAAATAGAAAGAAAGAAAATAGAACAAAACTATTAAACTAAAAATTATATATTGTATTTGAAATACTTGGGGTCACATGTATACGTACTGTTAATTGTCAAATGCCACTATTCATCATTTCACGATGACTTGTAAAGATAACAACGTCACTGTATTCTTCTAAATATCATCCAAATTTAATACGTAACTATAATAATACCAAATAAATGTTAAGTCTCACTCTTAAGTTAGTCAATGAAACAATATTAATATTTCTTTTCTGACTAATTTTAAATAAAATGAAAACTAATTTGAGACCTTTCAAAAATAATAAAATTATAGAGATAAAAATTACTATTGAAACAAATTAAAAAAAATGATAAATAAAGAGACAAAGAAAGACGATAAGATATTTTTCTAGAAAAATTCTCCAGTTTGCCCTAGTTGGTCAGAGATAAGATTGATACAGTTGTAGTTCCATTGCAAAGAATCGTAATTTAGTATTGATATTTATTTTGAGGTAATTATTATAGAAAGTAGTCCCTATGATCATAAGAGTATTTACCTACTATCACTCAATTATAAACAACTTAATTTTACTAATATTCTCAAATTATAATTAGAATATTTCTTACAGTGGTTATTTAAGATGATGTTTAATGTAATCTTTTTCAATTCCAATTCTAAAACAAAATCTTGTTAAACGATTTGATATGTTGGGTGGTGAGTTATTCCTACAAGAAACTGAAGCAGCTTTGCATATTTTGGATTCTTAACCATGACTCATAGTTCCATCTTTTCTCTCAACCAAACACTATTCTTTCTACAGATTCTCATGATTATCAAGTCATACAGAAACACCATTTATAATGTTTGTTCATAATTGATATTTAATACTTAAGCAGTTTTTCAAGCAAGTGAACATTAAAAACTTACAAAATCAATTTTGTTTTTATTCACCACTTAAATAAGGAATATTGAAAGGTAAAAAGGGATGCAAAATGTAACTGAAGGAAAATTATGTTAGGTTGGATCATATTGATTAATTTTATTCTTGACATATGAATAGTTTATCACTTAAAATATGCCAACACTGAAATAAAACAAATTATAAGGAAACTTATAAGTGGTCATCAATCATTAATGTATCACTTAATTTCATTGTAAAAGTCATAAGTTTAAAATCTATATCTTAAAAAAACTTGAATTATATTAACATAATATAAAATTTAAGACTCTTGATATCTTAAAACATTTTTTTTATCGGCAATAACATATATCTTAAAACATAACATTAACATCTGAATTTTATAAGATTTTTCTCACTGAAATATCTTAACATAAAAATTTAGATTATGAGATCTTCTCCTTAAAATATGTTCACATAATATTAAAGAAACCAAAATAATATTGAATGGTAAAAATACAAAAATCATTATATTAAAAATATATATTTTTGTTTGTTATCAAATAAAACATTAATAAAAATTTGAATTTACCTGTTTGAGTAAAAGTTGTGAAAAAATATATTAAAATAAATCTAACCCAATATAAAAAATAACACAAAAAAATCTTGAATTGTAAAAATATAAAAATCATTATATTAAAAGTATACCTTTTTTTTTACCTATCAAATAAAATATTAATAAAGATGTGAATTTACCTATTTGAATAAAATTTGTGTAAAAAGATATTAAAAGAAATCTGACAATACATTATAAAATGACCAGAATGACTCTATTTGGATAATTATATATTCACACACTTAATACTATTATTTTAATATTTTTTTAATTACAAATATATAATTTATTTTATTTATTGTATATATTTATATATAAATCTATCGCATCAATAATTATATTCAATTGTAAAAGCATCTTTTCACTATTTGAAATTCTCTAACCTTGTCCTTTCACTTTCCAAGGTTTAAATTTGCCATGGCATGCACATCAATTCCAATGCAAACATAAAGTCTAGTTAAGCCATTTGATAGTTGAACGATGAGTTATTCCTATAAGAATCTGAAGCATCCATGCACAATTTGCATTATCAACCATGGCTGATATCATCAGTTGTTTCAGTTGTTTCCCAGACTCAATTCTTTGCTACATCCTCTCTTTTCTACCAACCAAACAAGTTGTTGTGACCGATGTTCTAGCTAGTTGGCTCTGATAGACTTTAAGCTTAACTCAATCCCATAAAACCGACTCACAGAGTTGAAGTTTGTACCCACTTATATACAATGAAAGGCTCTAATCTCTAGTCGATGTGAGATCTCCAACACGCCTTCTTTTCTCGATGAACTCTTTTCTGCGTGGGCGCGATATGGACCAACCCCTCCATATATTACGCCTTGGATGTTACTTTGTATTTAATCATGATGCTATTCATGCATGCATTCATGATTTATTGAGAAGAAGTGGTACACTTGAACACCTCCACCTTCAAATGGGTTTGTTCGCTCCGGTGCCATCGGTTGTGTTTACGTGCAAGACTCTTGTAGTTTTAGAGTTGGTCTTCATAAGAGTGGAAAATACTTCTTTTGTTGATTTGCCCTTGCTTAAAATCTTGCATTTGAATTTTATTTCTGTAGTAGACTGTCCAGATCTTCTTCAACAGTTTCTTTCTGGGTGTCTTAATCTTGAGCACCTGAAAGTCAAGATTATGGATTATCGTACTCTGGAAGAATTCCAGACTCTGCCCAAGTTGGTCAGAGCTGAAATCGATACATGTGTAGTTCCATTAGAAATTGTTAAGAACGTTCAAGTTTTGGTAACTTCTAGTGTAATGCGCGTAAAATTTGTTTCTTTCACTTTTCAGTTTTAAGCGAAAAAATATGATTACTGATGTTTTTATATTATTTTGTATCTCTTGCAGATATATGAACAAGACCTAGTTTTTGATCTTCAGAATTTAGTTCAGCTTGAGTTTGTCACTTCGGAGTCTAGTGAGGGATGGCGTGACGTCTTAAAAGTGTTCAGGCATTGTCCAAAACTTCAAACTCTTGTCATTATCGATGAAGAAGAAGCAGTTTTGCCATACCCACATACTGTTTCTACCTGCATTTCATTACACCTTAAAACCTGTTGTGTGAAAGACTACAGGGGTTCTGCATTTGAGTTTCAATTTGCAGAATATATTATGCTGAATGCAAATTATTTACGGACAATGAAATTTCTCGTAAGCAGTTATGAATGTGATGATCTTTTGAGAAGACATGATATGATAAGAGATTTATCGTCATGCAGTAAGAGTTCAGATACTTGTACCCTATCATTTGAAAAATCAGTAAATTTTTGACTTTTCTATTAGTGAGTATGTTTATCAAATTAATCTACTTTTCTTCACCTATGTCTCTAAATTTAGTTTAGTTTCTGTGTCATAATTTTCTTACAGATTAGTGGATGTTATCATGGGTGTGCAAGTTTAAATTCTATGATTAACTGTTAACTGTAAAAGAAATTCATTGCAAAGAATCGTAATTCAGTATTCGTATTTTTTCTGTGGTAATTCTTATAGAAACTAGTGCTATCAATCTATCTTACAGTGGTGATTTAAGATGATGTTTAAAAGTAATCCTTTATAGGCAATTTCTTCCTGCACCTCTACATTTTTCTTCATGCATCCCCACCATGTTATGCAAAGACTAAATTGTTCCTATGTTATGCAAAGATTAAATTGTCCCTATTATTTTTTAAATATCCTAAAAGGCACTTGAACAGTATTTATTTTTTTGCATTATGGATTATTGAATCCGGAAAAATTTTGGATTGGCACTTCCGGTAAAATTTTGGATCCACCAATCCGTAATTCAAAATATGCATTTCACATTCAAAAATCCATAATTCAAAAAAAGCATTATGGATCCATCAATCCGTAACAGAAATATGTATTCTGGATTCAGAAATTCGTAATTCAAAAAAAACATTTCAGATCCATGAATCCGTAACAGAATTAGACTTCCAGATTCAGCAATTCAGAAATCAATAATTTATGCAAAAATTGCTTCCAGAATACCCTCTCATCCGGAAAAAAATACTCAGTTCCGGATTGATGAATCCGTAACACACTCCCAGATCCTTATTTCCGGTAATTACGGTGTCTTTTTCAAATTAAAGATTAAGGTTAGTTTCAGGATTTAGAAAATTGTGGGGTGCAGGAAGAAAAATGTAGGGGTGCAGGAAAAAAAATGTAGGGGTGCAAGGAAGAAGAAGCCTCCTTTATATTATATGGATTATTGACGTCGATTGTGAATTCTAATAATCGCATCACGCTGTTAAACAAAATTTGTTATGCATTTGTATATGTTCTTATATATTTAGATTTATAAATGTATTTGTAAATTAGAAAGTAATTAGTCTTAGCTTTTTATACGGTTTGGACACCATAAACTGTCATTTTTTTAATATATTTAATTTGTACCATGTAATATTAGAAATAGGTGGAAATGTTACTTAGTCTCAAATTTTTTAGATTTTTTTTAATCGGTAAGAATTAATAAATTAAGAAAAATATTATGGAGTGTTTCAACCCTTACTTAATAGTTAAAGTTTCTAGATCTCAGCCATATATGACTTTTCTAAATCAGAAATAAATACTACAATTTCATTTTCTGATATCAGGAATTGCAATAGATTTTTGTGGTTGAGAAATAAATCTTGTGAGGCTGTTAAAATGTGGAATTTAGCAAAACAATTAGGGTTTACAGAGGAGGAGGCAGTTATTGAAAATATTGGAGAGATGGAAGAGAAAGATAAAAATTGTAATTAGGATATAGAAGGGGATGATAATGGTATCATGATAATTTTAAGTTTTAATTATAGAGGTTTAGGTGGGCCATAAAAACAAAGATATATTAGTCATCTTATTGTTAAGCATCCATGCACACTTTGCATCTCAACCATGGCTGATATCATCAGTGATTTTCCAGACTCAGTCCTTTGTTACATTCTCTCTTTTCTCCCAACCAGAGATGTTGTTGCAACAAGTGTCACCTATTGAATTCTCCTGAGTTGTTTATGGAACCCTTTGAAGTTTCAAGTTTTTGCGATCAATGCTTTTTAGTGTTTAGATTCACCTAACTGTTTATTTCACAATCTTCATCCTTTATGATCTTGGTGTAGTTCTCCCACCATGTCTTTCTTTTCTTCTTTTTATTTATATATTATCCATCTCTTGCGTTCTTAAAATACTTGTTTGAGAATAGAATTGCAATGTGATGCTACTTTTCTATGATGGTAAAGAGTGGAATCTTGTAAACACCTAGAATCAAGCTTTGCTTCCTCAAGTAATTAGAGTTACTTCAAAGAACCTAGAGCAACAAAGTAGTTTGTACTACACCAAAAACCAGCAAAACTTATGGCAACAAGCTGCATAATAATGAACTTATGAAAACAAGCTGCATAATAATGCTTAACAGGTGCCAAAGGTTACTCAACATTCCTTCAACCTCCAATCACCAAGGTCTACACTGTGACACACTAGCAGTTCTGCAGCAATGAAAATAAGCATCAACAGACTACTAGATGCTCCTTCATATTACTTGGTCTAAACCAGCTCTACACCACCCAGTACCTCAGAGAATTATGCTCCATTAGGTTGAATTTTTAGTGGCACCCCTTCCTCATCACTGCCATCAGATTTGAGAGATGGTCTGCACCAGCATCACCTCTACTTTGGCTGCAGATGGCTTAAATGAAGATAGGCACACAATTGCTGATAAACTATAGCTTGTGGCCTACAAATGTTGCTTCCACTCCTACCAACATTCCTCACTACCTCCAGCATCGTTCTTTCCAAACACCACACCACACCAGCAAGTCAAGAAAATGCTGTCCAAACCAAATTACCATTTCTGACTTGCTGCTTACTCAGATTAAAATCATATTGTGCTTCTAAATCAAATTGCGGGGTTCAGTAGTAATAGTGAGCATTGGTGCTGAATTTTATGGAAATTTCTGACTTTGGAAAGATTGGAATTCTACAATAAGGGAATGTAAAACTGCTACTTTTCAGAGTCTTCGACATCTTTCTACATAGATATGTCGTTAAAAGGTTTTTCAAAGCAACTTCTTCATTTAAAGGAAATATATATTTATGATAACATGGAAGCATCGTGCCTCTGTATCATATTCTCTCGAAGCTTGAAGACAGCCCCAGCGTCCAATGCTTACCAGAGGGTATAACTAGATCCATTTCAACTCCTGAAATCTGGTGAAAGGTGCTCAAATTGAAAACCTTAAGATATGAGTCAGATGAAGCACCAGTTAAAAAGGTACGTAAAAACTATCCTATATACTGATTCTTGTATTAGAAGAAGAAAACAAATTGTCATATGACATAATACATGAAAGAACACCCAAGAATAAACAATGATAATGAAAACATGACAATGTGTATGATGTAAACTATATTAATATTAATAATATAAGAGAATAGTCTATGCTTATAAAAGGAAAAAAAAAAGAAGCAGAACATGGTGAGAAGATGTAGTGCAGAAGCGTAGTAGAAAGAGATGACTTCTGTCTTGTGACCTTAATTAACTCAAACAATTACTTAAAGAATTGAAATTTGGCTGCAACTCTCTTACTATCTTTCGACTAGATTTCTTTCCAAAGCTTCATCTGACAAGGTGCCAAAACCTAAAAAGAATTTCACAAGAGCATGCTTATAATCATCTCATGAGTCTATATATTGATGATTGCACAAATCTTAAAAAATGCACTAGAAGGGTCTCTGTCACCTCTCCACTCTCACACTCTTTTATTTCCATTTGTCTGCCACTTCAACAGCTGCTATAATTCTGCACAATATCTCTCTACCTTTTCGATTGCAATCTTCTTTGTTTCAAACACTAATCCTATAATTTTCAATTACTATTTTTCCACACTTTGTTTTACATCATCCCCTTTTATATCTGGAGGTAGTAGAACACACTCACTTCAGCTGATTTCTCGGCTTGCTGAACAGAGTCCTTAATTCTTTAGTTATATTCTTCATGACCCATCATTCTCTCTTGAATAAGAGATGATGAGATATTGTTTAATAGAGTAATTCAGCTTCTATTTTCAGGGTTTTTTTTCTTAGGATTCTAAGGTTATGCTTTACAGATTCTAAGATTCCAAGATTCTGTGCTAATCAATATTAATCCAAATTGAATCCAGTTTCTAATTTTCTCCACTTTGGCCATCTGCAAAGATTGAACTGAGTAGATAACTGACACCCTTAAAAAAGAGAATAAGAATTTCTACAAAGAAAGGACATTGTTGCAACTACAAGAAAGCTTGTTATTCAAAAGGACTTAAAGTTCATTATGCTTAAAGATATAATTGTTTTCTGTCTTCACTGTAATATAACTGCAGGGTATGAGGCTATAAAATTCTATAACTTGTATAGATAAATCAAAATGTTATGAAAATCATCAATACCACTTATTTAAATGGATTGCTTAACAATCTCAGGAAGTAAGATGAAATTCAATTAGTCAGCTTAATCTTGATCTACTGAACAAGTACATTAAAATAATTCTTAGGAAATGTTTTTGTAAGATTGTGACTTCAACTCTCCAAATTTTATACAGTCATAGTGTCTTTACATCAGGCACAATTTCAGAAAAACAACATTGAAAATATTTGCTTAATATTTTTCTAGGAAATATTTAAGTTTTTTTAAAATATCTCTTATATAAAGATAAAAAGTGTATTAATTTATTATTTAGATTAAGGAAAGTCAGATTGAAATACTATTAATAATTGAAATTTTGTTATATTTTACTCTATATATAGAGTATATGAATAAATAAATCAAACTCCTCCATGTCATATATCTTTTAAATATTCATGAATATAATATAATTGGTGCATAAAAGATATTATTTGAAGTCAGAGATTATCCAAGCAATTAAAATTTTGGTTTCGAAAAACTCTGAGATTTCACTGATCATTTATTTCACCGAATGATCAGACATCCATTCATGGATTACAGTTGTCAACACTTTTGTTATCAGACAGTCAACAATTATTCCTTCACTGGGGCCCACAACTCTTCAGGATTTCATACTTTCATTCATCACAACCACTGTTCTTAAAGTGAGTCATCCTTAGCTAACTATTCATTTCATCACTATAGCAATCCCTGCACTTAATCCATTTCAGATCACAAACTTCCATTCACTCCATTTCAACTCCTACCATGGCAGAACTTGTTGGTGGTGCTCTTCTTTCGGCCTTTCTTCAGGTTGCATTCGACAGGCTCACTTCTCCTCAATTTGTAGACTTCTTTCGTGGAAGAAAACTTGATGAGAAACTGCTCGCAAATTTGAAAATCATGCTGCACTCCATCAATGCTCTCGCTGATGATGCTGAACTAAAGCAGTTCACAGATCCACACGTCAAAGCATGGCTTTTTGATGTCAAAGAGGCTGTCTTTGATGCTGAGGATCTTTTCGGTGAAATAGACTATGAACTCACCAGATGCCAAGTCGAAGCTCAACCCGAACCTCAAAACATTATTTACAAGGTATCAAATTTCTTCAACTCTCCTTTCACTTCATTTAACAAGAAAATTGAATCAGAGATGAAAGAAGTCCTGGAGAAACTAGAATATCTTGCAAAGCAAAAGGGTGCTCTTGGTTTGAAGGAGGGTACTTATTCTGATGATAGATCTGGCAGTAAAGTGTCACAGAAATTGCCTTCAACTTCATTGGTGGTTGAAAGTGTTATTTATGGCAGAGATGCTGACAAAGAAATCATATTTAGTTGGCTCACATCTGAAACCGAAAATCCTAACCAGCCATCAATACTTTCTATTGTGGGCATGGGTGGGTTGGGTAAAACTACACTCGTCCAGCATGTGTACAATGATTCAAAGATTCACGATGCAAAATTTGATGTCAAAGCTTGGGTTTGTGTTTCTGATCAATTTCATGTTTTGACCGTGACAAGAACAATTCTTGAGACAATCATTAATAAAAAAGATGATAGTGAGAACCTAGAAATGGTTCACAAAAAACTGAAAGAAAACTTGTCAGGAAGGAAATTTCTTCTTGTTTTAGATGATGTTTGGAACGAAAGAAGAGAAGAATGGGAAGCTGTGCTAACTCCTCTTCGCTATGGGGCTCCAGGAAGTAGAATTCTTGTCACAACTCGTAGTGAGAAAGTTGCTTCTAACATGAGGTCTAAAGTGCATCGCCTAAAGCAATTAAGAGAGGATGAATGCTGGAATGTTTTTGAAAATCACGCATTAAAAGATGGTGATCTTGTATTGAGTGATGAGCTAATGAACATTGGGAGAAGGATAGTTGAGAAGTGCAAGGGATTACCTTTAGCTTTAAAAACAATTGGATGTCTTTTACGGACACAGTCATCCATTTCTTATTGGAAAAACATATTGGAAAGTGAGATATGGGATTTACCAAAAGAAGACAGTGAAATCATCCCTGCACTATTTCTGAGCTATCGCTATCTTCCTTCTCATCTTAAAAGGTGCTTTGCTTATTGTGCCGTATTCCCCAAAGATTATGAGTTTGAGAAGGAGGAATTAATTTTGATGTGGATGGCCCAAAATTTTCTACGGAGTCCACAACAGATTAGACATCCAGAAGAAGTTGGGGAAGAGTACTTCAATGATCTATTGTCAAGGTCTTTTTTTCAACATGCAAGTAATGATCTACTGTCAAGGTCTTTTTTTCAACATGCAAGTAGGTCTTTTTTTCAAGGCGCCAGGAGACGTTTCATCATGCATGACCTTCTGAATGATTTGGCAAAACATGTTTGTGCAGATTTATGTTTCAGGTTGAAATTTGATAAAGGCCGATGTATACCGAAAACAACCCGTCATTTTTCATTTGAATTCCGTGACGTCAGAAGTTTTGATGGATTTGGGAGTTTAACTGATGCTAAAAGACTTCGTTCATTTCTTCCTATTATATGGAAACCTAACCTTCTTTTTTATTGGGATTTCAAGATTTCGATACATGATTTGTTCTCCAATTATAAGTTTTTACGTGTCTTATCTTTCAATGGTTGTATGGAACTTGTACTGGTGCCATATTCTGTAGGTGATCTTAAACATCTCCATTCATTAGATCTTTCAAATACTCTGCTACAAAAATTACCTGACTCAATATGTTTGCTCTATAATTTGCTAATACTGAAGTTGAACTCATGTGGGTTTTTGGAGGAGCTACCTTCAAATTTGTATAAACTCACCAAATTGAGGTGCTTGGAATTTCAATATACAAAAGTGAGAAAGATGCCAATGCATTTTGGAAAATTGAAGAATCTTCAAGTATTGAATCCATTTTTCATTGATAGAAATAGTGGACTAAGTACTAAGCAACTGGGCGCATTGGGAGGACTCAATCTTCATGGAAGGTTATCAATTAATGAGGTGCAGAATATTTTGAATCCTTTGGATGCATTAGGAGCAAATTTGAAAAATAAACCACTTGTGGAGTTACAGCTAAAATGGTCGCACCACATCCCTGATGATCCAAGGAAAGAAAATGAAGTATTTCAGAATCTACAACCCACTAAACACTTGGAGTGTTTGTCAATCTGGAACTACAATGGTACAAAATTCCCAAGTTGGGTATTCGATAATTCATTATCAAGTTTGGTGTTCTTAGAGTTGGAGTACTGTAAATATTGCCTATGTTTGCCTCCGATTGGACTTTTGTCAAATCTGAAGATCCTACGAATTATTGGACTTGATGGAATAGTGAGCATTGGTGCTGAATTTTATGGGAGTAATTTTTCATTTGCATCTTTGGAGAGATTGGAATTCCACCATATGAGGGAATGGGAAGAATGGGAAGAATGGGAATGTAAACCTACTTCTTTTCCTCGTCTTCAATATCTTTTTGTGTATCGTTGTCGAAAGCTGAAAGGTCTGTCAGAGCAACTTCTTCATTTAAAGAAACTATCTATTAAGGAATGTCATAAGGTCGTCATTAGCGAAAACAGCATGGACACCTCGTCGCTTGATCTCTTGATAATTGATTCATGTCCATTTGTGAATATTCCCATGACCCATTATGATTTCCTTGATAAGATGGATATTACTGGTGCTTGTGACTCTCTTACAATCTTCCGGCTAGATTTCTTTCCAAAGATCCGTGTACTTAAAATGATAAGGTGCCAAAACCTAAGAAGAATTTCACAGGAGCACGCTCATAATAATCTCATGGATCTAACAATTGATGATTGTCCTCAATTTGAATCATTACTCAGTGAAGGAATATCAATTGAAGGAGCTGAGAATTTGAAGTTGTGGCCGAAACCTATGCAAGTCCTGTTTCCGTCCCTTACTGTGTTGCGGATACGTGGTTGTCCAAAAGTGGAGATGTTCCTAGATAGAGGTTTGCCATTAAATGTAAAAAGTTTGTCTCTTTCAAGTTTAAAACTTGTCGCCTCCCTGAGAGAGGTCTTGGATGACAACAAATGTCTTGAATTCTTGTATATTGAAAAGTTGGAGGTGGAGTGTTTTCCCGATGAAGTTTTGCTGCCACGCTCTCTCACCTCTCTACAAATCAAAGATTGCCCAAATCTTAAAAAGGTGCACTTCAAGGGTCTCTGCTACCTCTTCTCACTCACATTTGTTGATTGTCCCATCCTTCAATACTTTCGACCGGAGGATCTACCCAAACCCATCTCTTCTGTTACAATCCGGAGATGTCCATTACTGAATGAGCGTTTTCAGAATAAAGAAGACGAAATTTGGAAAAATATGGCTCACATCCAAGAATTGCATCTTTGCTAATAAGATGGGCCACAAGTTAAAAATTAGACGGACCTATTTCCATTCTGCCACTTCACAACAGGTGCTAATTCTCCACAATATCTCTCTTCCTATTCAATTACAATTTTCTTAGTTGCAAACAGTAACTCTATAATTGCCATCTTCGTTTAGAGTAGCACATGTTATACTTAAAATCATGATATTTGTTAAAGGAGGATTGCTCAGCTACGTTTTTCATGATTCAATTACTTTTATCACATTCTTAGACATTGAAGGTTGCCTATAGTTGGAAGTTCTGATGGCATCATCATTTATCTAGCTATATGAGTATATTTGTTTTCATAGTCACATTTTTTCCTTCTTTCTTCTACTTCATGCTATGGCAGTTTCTTACAAAGAAAAATGAACTTAAACTTAATAATAGATCACTGAAACTGGAGAAAAAATGACCCCAAAAATTCAGTTTGACACCACTCTGATTCCTGAATGTATTATTGAAAAGCTTGCCCAGGATAAAGATGATTGGAAACTGCAGTGCACATAGAGAACATTCGATGTGGAATTTTCAACATGTGCTCTTTCTAGTTTCAAACTTATGACCTCCTTGAAAGACCTTGGATGTAAACACATGTCTTGCAAGCTTGTGTATTGAAAAGGTTGACTTGGAGTCTTTTTCTGATGAAGTTCTGCTACCACACTTACTTCTCTACAAATACTTGATTGCCAAATCTTGGAAAAGTGGATTACAAGGGTCTCAGTCAACTCTCCTCTCTCACACTTATTGATTGCTCCAGCCTCCAATGCTTACCAGAGGAGGGTCTGCCCAAATCCATCTCTTCTCTAACAATTTGAGAATGTTCATTGCTCAGACAACATTGTCAGAATCCAGAAGGCTAAGATGGGGAAAGATTGATCACATTGAAAAACTGAGTGTTAGGTAATAAGATGAAGCACAGGTTCAAAATTCGATGTGGAGCAATTCCCATTTGTCTGCCTCTTCTACATGTGCTAATTAATTTTCCACAATATCTCTGTACCTTTTCAATTACAATTTTCTGAAGTTGCAAATGTTTCACACTGTGTAATCGGCATTTACTAAACAAAAGAAACTCTAAGTTTTAGAGGAGATGTCAGATGAGTTTTAATTGATTATTTGTTAATTGGCAATAATATAATTCTTTTTTCCAAATCAAACATTTTTCTAGAAGTTTCCTTTTTGCTGTTGTTATCTGTTATTGCTTTTGAACAAAATTAGTAATAATGTCATAGCATTGAAAATATCACTATGGATTTGTTGATTACAAAATTGTTAAAGTAATCAGATTAGTAATTTTTATTATTTTGTTGTTCTGCTAAATTTCACATTGGATAAGTCTGATTTCCAACATCTTTCCTGTCATGGTAGAGCTTCTTGAACTATAGCAATTAGAAAACATACACATAGACATATATAGTTCAAATGCATTAGTAACTGAGAAGAGTAAATTGTAGCTGATCTCAGCTATGTGATTGTAGAATCTCATTGAAGCAATATGATTAAACTATAATTTATCGGAGATTTGTTTGATCACCCACACCTTGATCTAAAAATGTAGCTGTACAAAATCTCTTATGCTAATGTATTATGTATCCATGACTCGTCTACTGATTTCTTTTGTTGGTTTGTTAATTTTAAATTAATGATTTGATTGATAATCACATTATCTTTTTCACAGTATTCCAATCTTCGGTTGGCAGAGGATCCTAAACTTCCTTTCGTAGAAGTTGAAGTTGTATTTGTTCTCATGCTGTGTTGGGAGTGGCATTGAAGCAGTGAGCATTGCAAATAGCTTTTACTTCTCACATTACATTTTCCTCCTCAAATTTCCATTTATTTATAAAATTTACAGAAGCAGGATTGTGTAATTATTGAACTGTAAAAGGTACACATGCTTTCTAGTTAAACTTAATGTTGTCCACCAACCTACATAGGTATTTGTGAGACTACCTTGAACAAATGTTTGGAGACATTAGCTACGACCTAACAACTTTAACTTGAAATTCTTCTAAAAAATACACATGTATTTGTTAATGGAAGAAACTTTAGATATTTGACAATATATTTTACCTGTGGCAGCATAAAACAAAACCAATTTATCCTCGTCAACAGTGAACTGAACTATTATTGATTACTTCAGGGAACTAGTTATATACTAAAAATTGAATGGAACTGTTAGAGACTTCTAAACTTAATTTTTCTAACTAAACTGTTTTTCTGAACCTCTTTGTGGGTCTATTTGCTTCTAAATTTGCTTTTCAAGTAACAAAATAGAGCGCACTTTTCTGCAATGCATAAACTGTCACCTCTTGGACACTTAACAGGAGAAATCAGCTCATGCAATTCATAATTTGAACTCATTGTTGCACTGTCAATTGATACTTTGTGGCGTTATTCATAAATATAAAAGCAAAATTATTCTCTAAACATGATTTTGGAAGGTCCTTTCTGAGCATGTTGTAAACTATATTAATATTAATAATATAAGAAAATAGTGTATGCTTATAAAAGGAAAAAAAGAAGAAGAAGAAGCCGAACATGGTGAGAAGATGTAGTGCAGAAGCTTAGTAGAAAGAAATGACTTCTGTCTTGTGACCTTAATTAACTCAAACAATTACTTAAAGAATTGAGATTTGGGAAAGTTACAGAGATGAATCTTGCTAGTGATAACCAAATTGCTCTTAATATATATTGCCTCAGTATTTCACAGAGAAGCTGAGACCTATCACGGAAGAATTTCATTAGTTTTTTATTCATACAATCTAAACATATCATAATAATATAATATAAAGTCATACATCAGCATTATTTTAATTTTAAAATGAAGATTTTATATCCAAATGATAAGATTTTTTTTTCTTTTAAATTCAAATACATAAAAAAAATTGTTAAAAAATTATTTAAGTTATCTTTTTCCACTAATTGAAGCTAGAGATAGAACAGTAAAATAACGACGTATAAAACACCATTATTGTCAGACTTTTATTCATTAAATAAGTTTGTGATATCATATCAGAAAATAAACAATTATTGCTTCACTTTGGGTCTATCGACCTTATTCAACTCACCAAAACCATTGAATATAAAACTAATGAAACATAAAATATGTATCGAATGTTTAAAACCGAACCATGAATCACTCTTTATGATTGGCTGAATGTGTGAATGCAACGAATAATTGTGGAATTAAGCTTTTAAGAAAGACTAAAAGAAAAGTATGTTCCACCATCCTTTAAGTCAAGTCATCATTTCTAAAATACTTTACTACTCATCCTATCAATACATATTGCATCCATCGGCTGAATAGTTGTCACTAACTGCATTTCGACTTACTCATTACCATTCTTCCCATCATTACCATGGCAGCAGAACTTGTTGGTGGTGCTCTTCTTTCGGCCTTTCTTCAGGTTGCATTCGACAGGCTTGCTTCTCCTCAAGTTGTAGATTTCTTTCGTAGAAGAAAACTTGATGAGAAACTGCTCGGCAATTTGAACATCATGCTGCATTCCATCAATGCTCTCGCTGATGATGCTGAACTAAGGCAATTCAAAGATCCACACGTCAAAGCATGGCTTTTTGCTGTCAAAGAGGCTGTCTTTGATGCAGAGGATCTTTTGGGTGAAATAGACTATGAACTCACCAGATCCCAAGTCGAAGCTCAATACGAACCTCAAACCCTTACTTACAAGGTATCAAATTTCTTCAATTCTACTTTCACTTCGTTTAACAAGAAAATTGAATTAGGGATGAAAGAAGTCTTGGAAAAACTAGAATATCTTGCAAAGCAAAAAGGTGCTCTTGGTTTGAAGGAGGGTTCTTATTCTGGTGATGGATCAGGTAGTAAAGTGTCATCATCTTCTTTGGTGGTTGAAAGCGTTATTTATGGCAGAGTTGCTGACAAAGATATAATCATTAATTGGCTCACATCTGAAACTGACAATCCTAACCACCCATCAATACTTTCCATTGTGGGCATGAGTGGGTTGGGTAAGACCACACTGGCCCAACATGTGTACAATGACCCAAAGATCGAAGATGCAAAATTTGATATCAAAGTTTGGGTCTGTGTTTCTGATCATTTTCATGTTTTGACCGTGACAAGAACAATTTTTGAGGCAATCACTAATCAAAAAGATGATAGTGGGAACCTAGAAATGGTTCACAAAAAACTGAAAGAAAACTTGTCAAAAAGGAAATTTCTTCTTGTTTTAGATGATGTTTGGAATGCAAGAAGAGAAGAATGGGAAGCTGTGCAAACTCCTCTTAGGTATGGGGCTCCAGGAAGTAGAATCCTTGTCACAACTCGTGGTGAGAAAGTTGCTTCTAGCATGAGGTCTAAAGTACATCTTCTAAAACAATTACAAGAGGACGAATGCTGGAAAGTTTTTGAAAACCACGCATTAAAAGATGGTGATATTGAATTGAATGATGAGCTAAAGGAGATTGGTAGAAGGATAGTTGAGAAGTGCAACGGATTGCCTCTAGCTTTGAAAGCAATTGGATGTCTTTTACGCACAAAGTCATCCATTTCAGATTGGAAGAAGATATTGGAAAGTGACATATGGGAGTTACCAAAAGAACATAGTGAAATTATCCCTGCGTTATTTTTGAGCTATCGTTATCTTCCTTCTCATTTGAAAATGTGCTTTGCTTATTGTGCCTTATTCCCCAAAGATTATGAGTTTGTGAAGGAGGAGTTAATTTTGTTGTGGATGGCCCAAAATTTTCTACAAAGTCCAGAACAGATTAGACATCCAGAAGAAGTTGGTGAAGAGTACTTCAATGATCTACTGTCAAGGTCTTTTTTTCAACAATCAAGCTTTGTAGGGCATTTCGTCATTCATGACCTTCTGAATGATTTGGCAAAATACGTCTCTATGGATTTCTGTTTCAGGTTGAAATTTGATAAAGGCCGATGTATACCGAAAACAACCCGTCATTTTTCATTTGAATTCCGTGACGTCAAAAGTTTTGATGGTATTGAGAGTTTAGGTGATGCTAAAAGACTTCGTTCGTTTCTTCCTATCTCACAGACTCTACGTCACTTAAAGATTTCCATAGATGATTTTTTATCCTGGATTCAGTTTGACCCTCAATGGGATTTCAAGATTTCGATGCATGATTTGTTCTCCAAGATGAAGTTTTTACGCGTCTTATCTTTCAGTGGCTTTAGACACCTTGAAGTTCCAGATTCTATAGGTGATCTTTAACATCTCCATTCGCTAAACCTTTCGTACACTGGGATAAAAAAGCTACCCGACTCAACATGTTTTCTCTATAACTTGCTAATACTGAAGTTGAACCACAATTCAAGGTTGAAGGAGTTGCCCTTAAATTTGCATAAACTTATCAAATTGCGTTGTTTGGAATTTGAAGGTACAAGAGTGACAAAGATGCCAATGCACTTTGGAGAACTGAAGAATCTTCGAGTACTGAATATGTTTATCATCGATAGAAATAGTGAACTCAGTACTAAGCAGTGGGAGGACTCAATCTACATGGGGGACTATCAATTAATGAGTTGCAGAATATTTCGAATCCTTTGGATGCATTAGAAGCAAATTTGAAAAATAAACTTCTTGTGAAGCTAGAATTAAAATGGAAGTCGGACCACATCGCTGATGACCCAAGGAAAGAAAAGGAAATACTTCAGAATCTACAACCCTCCAAACACTTGGAGGGTTTGTCAATCTGGAACTACAATGGTACAGAATTCCCAAGTTGGGTATTCGATAATTCCTTATCAAATCTGGTATTCTTAAAGTTGAAGGACTGCAAATACTGCCTATGTTTACCTCCCCTTGGACTTTTGTCATCACTGAAGACCCTGGAAATTGCAGGGCTTGATGGAATAGTGAGCATTGGTACTGAATTTTATGGGAGCAACTCTTCGTTTGAATCCTTGGAGAGGTTGGAATTCCACAATATGAAGGAATGGGAAGAATGGGAATGTAAAACTACTTCTTTTCCATGTCTTCGTAGGCTTTATGTCGATAGATGTCCAAAGCTAAAAGGTCATCATTCAAAGAAACTAGTTGTTAGTGATGAGTTCATAATTACCGGAAACAGTATGGAAACATCACCGCTTGAAACCCTACATATTGATGGAGGCTGCGACTCTCTTATAATCTTTCGGCTAGATTTCTTTCCAAAGCTCCTTTCTCTTGAACTGAGAAACTGCCAAAACATAAGAAGAATTTCACAGGAATACGCTCATAATCATCTCCTGAATCTACGTATTTATGATTGCCCTGAATTTAAATCATTCCTGTTTCCCAAACCCATGCAAATTCTGTTTCCGTCTCTTATCGGGCTGCAGATAACTAAGTGTCCACAAGTTGAGTTGTTCCCAGATGGAGGTTTGCCATTAGATATATATGATATGTCTCTTTCATGTTTAAAACTTATCGCCTCCTTGAGAGAGAACGATCCCAACACATGTCTTGAAAGCTTGTCTATTGAGAATTTGGACGTGGAGTGTTTTCCCGATGAAGTTTTGCTGCCACGCTCTCTCACCTCTCTACAAATCCGTAGGTGTCCAAATCTTAAAAAGATGCACTTCAAGGGTCTCTGCCACCTCTCCTCTCTCACCCTTGAAAGGTGTCCCAGCCTTCAATGCTTACCAGCGGAGGGTCTTCCCAAATCCATCTCTTCTCTTACAATATGGGATTGTCCATTGCTGAAGGAGCGTTGCCGGAATCCAGATGGCGAAGACTGGACAAAGATTGCTCACATTCAAAAACTGGATGTTCGATCATTAGATGAGTCACATGTTCAAAATTAGACGTGCACCTATTTCAATTTTGTCTGCCACTTCAACAGGTTCTGATTCTACACAATATCTTTGTTCCTTTTCGATTACAATTTTCTTAGTTGCAAACGGTTACCCTATATTTGTCATTTTCCAAACAAGAGCAGCACATGTTATACTTAAACTCATGATATTTATTAAAGGAGGCTTCAGCTAATTTTAAGGCCATGCATCCATCCATTTTAGTGTTCACCCACACAATGTTGTCATGGTCCAATTTTAGTTTCCTTAATATTCTGATCTTGAGACTCAAATTCATATTTTCAACTTTTTCCTACTGAGAGTGATCTCATAGTTTTCTGTTTGTATTCTAAGAGTACTAAGATTCAATATCTTGAAAAAAGAGAAGCAAATAAATGTAACACTACTGCCTATTAGAAAAACAACTTTATACTCAATTGGTTCAGTAGTGTGACTTATTGAAAACCTTCTGCTACTTGTGTTCAATTCCTACCATTAGAAGAAAAAAAAAATCATATTTAGCCCTCAATAAGATAAAACACAACTTGATATTTTATAAATTATTTGATTCATACACTACTAGTAGTAGGTTCGGCTGGTTCAGCAGTGTGTATAATTAGAATAAACTGAAGAGCCTTGAAATTTTGTTAAAACAGGGTCCAATGTGCAAGGCCATACATCCATCCATTTCAGTGACAAACCCACACAATGCCTTCTTCACTTCAACTAATCGCTCTAGACATCTTCTATCACGTTGTTTCTGCAAAATTTTGTCTGAAAGTACAAAATTTAATTGGAAAAATCTAAACATGCAGCTCTATAATTTGTATGCTAATGTATATTTATGATGGATACACTCATTCTTTCTTGATTTTTAAGTTAATGATATAAATGGAACAATGTGCTTATGCTTTTGTTTCTACCTTATTTCTTCCACAGCTCTTCCAAAGTTGGTTTCTAGCAGTGTACCATGATATTTATTATACAGAGAAAATAAGTACAAGGGCTTGAAATTGGATTATGATGAGGAATTCCTATACAATTCCCGAGCAAACTCCAACATCTGAGAGGCGAATTTAAGCAATGGAATTTTGAAATGCAAATACTTTAAACATTAATTCTTATAAGATTGTAGATTGGAAAGTGGATTTCTGAACCAAACTGTTTTGTTGAACCTCTTGGTGGGTCTATTTGATTCTAAATTTGTGTTTGAAGGAATAAAAATAGAACCCACTTTTCTTATTTGCATGCTACTGTTTCAATTAATTATGCCACTTTCAAATCAGGAAAACTAAAAATCATTCCATACTTATATTTTTTTTTTAATGAAAATTTTCATGTTAGGCATCACTATGCAACTTGACATCTCAGCTAGGCTGACATCTCAAGTAACAACAATCATCTGCCATCACATGAAAAAAGTATTATTAAAAAAA
>Ga0123342_1004296_pt1 | contig 21843 bp, 29 predicted proteins | sample Turbeawhitnodule_FD_89960 | JGI IMG/M metagenome (GOLD analysis project Ga0123342, IMG submission 89960) | Root nodule microbial communities of legume samples collected from Mexico - Turtle bean Mexico white nodule | ecosystem: Host-associated > Plants > Roots > Nodule | place: Mexico: Nepantla...
CACAGCCACACAGAGACTAAACATATAGTTTTCACATGAAAGTAATACTATAATACATAGTTTATGGATCCAGTGCAAGTCTTATTCCATATATAATAGTTGCTGCTTTATTTTATATCAGGTTCTGGATTCACTTAACAGTTTCTGGTGCACCAACAGCGGAAATCATCCCTGCATCTGCCACTCAGCAAGTGTTCTTTGTTCTTGCAGTGATCATCGCAGCTTCCAGTGGTGAAGCATGGACCCCTGTATGTATCAGCCAGGTTCTCGCAAGTCTTTGCCTCTGTCTGCAACACACATTCTTCTGCATGTTCAAATAAATTCATCAACATATATCGGGGATATTGAATTATAAAGTATTCAGCAGTAACAATGAACAACTAAAGAGACTATATAAACAGTACATTAATCTTGTAGAAAACTAAAAGTTACACTGAATATGTAAATAGACAGTTATAGGATGTAAGGAGAATGATTAAAGTTATAGACATGCAGAAAAATAAACATAAGAGTAGTGACTTACGAGCAACAAAGAGAACAAGGAAGAGGAAGCATAATCCAGCTAATGATTTCTTCTCCATGGCTTATAGTTAGTGAATATTCACTTGTATATGTGTATATGCTATATGTGTGTGATGAATGGTTTGTGTTTATTAAACAGTACACATATATATATAGCAGTGAGGAGTTGAAAAGTAAACAACGATGAAGTTGTTGCTGATGAGAAATGTATGTAGAAACTACAAGAAACTAATGAATCGAATCTGTAAGAAGTTTTGGTGGATTTGTATTCTGATGGTGTGAAAAAGTCAACATTGTACCAAGATATAGGAAAGGAACTTATGATATTTTAAATGTTAGGCTTCTAGCTATAATATGTGGACACAATAAATATACGTACTTTAACATTTTTCTCAATATTTCATATAGATCATTATCCTTTTATTTCATTCATTTTCTGTTATTTACAATGATGAACTTTCATATAAGATTTTATAAACAAAACAAATTGAATTTTTTTACAACTTAGGACTAGGATTAATTTATTTACGAATTAATTTATTAAAGTTATTTTATATACTATTTTTAAAATTTTAATTTGTATAATCTCATTTTAATTTATAAAATGTTTATAATTTTATTTAAAAGACGTTCGAAATATTTCTTTACTTATCTTTTTGGTAGTTGGATAAGTTAAAGCAGATTTTTCTCCATTACTTGTATATATATAAAGGAAAAGGAAGTATATAATCAAAGTTAAAATAAAATAATAATAACCTTTAAATGTTGACAGTGAATGGCGGCTATTTTATTTTGTTAATTGGGTGAGATGAGTATTTCTTTTATATAGTTAAAATTGATCATAAATAGATATTTTAAGTTGTTTTTATTGGGTTGAGGTCAAAAAAACTATTGAGAGGATTCTTCTTTTATAGTTTTCTTCATCGCAAGTTCCTAGCTCTTCTTTACTCGTTTCACTTCTCGATCTTCTTGTAGTCCAGACTCGGAGGGTATCTGTAGAAGGCACTCCGACACTCAACTCTGTAAAGGTGTTCGATGCTCGGTTGTTAGAGCAGTGTAGATGATGACGTGGACCTTGGAATGCGGGCTATTTACATTACCTTTGGTGGGCTTTCCTTATTGGGCCGGTTTGGGAGTTGGACCGCGTTTAGGGATGCATTACGTAGTTCTTAATCGCGGATTAACTTGATTAATCCTGCTTAAGCGTAATTGAATTTGTGTTGTCGATATGCCCATTAATGTGGGTCACGATCTTGGTTGACCCAGTGATGGGGACCGAGGCATGACATTAGTCGTACAAACCTTACCGGTACACTTGCCCCCAGGCTCGAGGATGATTACTCCGAAGAGTCTTGAGAGTAATGTGTCGGTTGGGCTTCTGAGATTTGGTGTGACGATTGGAGTTCCCGAGGCCTGATGTAACGTCAGGTGACGCTTGTACGCGTGACATGAGTTGCATTACTGAGGGGTTTTTTGGGCACTAAACAACAAGGACCGTTGGATCGACAAGATCTAACAGTTGAGATGGTTGTGATGCTTCGTCTCCCGAGACACTCGAGGGCTATAAATAGTGGTCCCAACAGTGCCGAGACAGTATGCTACTGTTCCGATATCTGCTCCGAGACCCGAACACTCCTCGTCCTCCTATGTTGCTATCTTTCATGTTTCACAAGGTTAGTCATGTCTTCTTTGTCTCGTCGTACCTCTTCTTCTTTGACTCCCCATTCCCCCCGTCCCATGCGGTCTTCGTCTCCTTCGTCTTCTTCACCTTCATCTTCATCTTCTTCTTCCAACTCTTCCACGATTGAGCTTTTTTTGTGTGGAAGATGTGGTCAGGGGGGACGACCCGGGCAGTGTTATCGACCGATCGGGCTCCCCTGAGCAGTTCATCTCCCCTCCGAAGCTTGATTGGGTGGATCCTAAGGTAACTAATATCACCTCTGCTTTTAGAACTGAGACCTCTATTGCAAATTTTTTGGACAGGGTCCCAATTTTGAAGGCAGATACTAGCAATAACCTTATCTCCGTTGAGCCTTACTCGCTGACTGAGGCCATAAGTTTGGGTCGGTCTTCCACCGAGGTACCCTTCTTCTATATGTATTCGTGTCTGTTCGCAAACTTACACGTTTCCTTACCCTTTAATAACTTCACGATGGACGTCCTTCAGGCGCTCAACGTGGCTCCCACACAGCTTCATCCAAACACATGGGCGTCCATTCAGGTCTTCCGCCTGATTTGTAACGTTCTTCATTTTCATCCTACTCCTTCGTGCTTTCTGAGTTATTCAACCTCCCACTCGGGCGAGCTTGTTTTGTGGCATTCACTGATCAGTCGGTCGGGTAATGTTCTCTTTAGTTCTTTCAATACTTCATATAAAAATTTCAAAGAGAAATTCTTCATGGTTTTCATTCGACCGAAGGGTGTGCCATTCTTTTTTGTAGAAGTCAATCGGTCAAGTTTTCCTATGTTCTGGACTAGAAAGTCTCAAAAGTTCAAGGAGTGGCCTCGTTCGACCTAGAGTGCCAAGGAGGGAGAGATTCTCTCTCTCTTTGACGAGCTCCCAAAAAAACTTCCCACACGACAATTGATAGTTGTGTACACGTCATCACTTCATTAAGTGGCTTTTAAGGGTATGCTAGTTTTCTCTAGTCTCAGTCAAACGACTAGCCTTCAACTAACATTTTTATTCTTATTTATGCAGATATAGTGACTAAGGACTTTCCTCAATCGAACGACCTGCTCGATGCCTTCAAGGAAAGGGTTGTGCAGAGAAAAGATCGCCCAAGCATTGAGGCCTTGGCTTCCAGGAAGGGGCCAACCGGGAACGTTGGTCCCTCCGGTAAGAGCAAAAAGAAGGTAAGGGAGGGTGGTAACATAGATAGAACCACTCGCTCCCATGGTACGATGCTGACAGCTCCTCCACGCCATGCGCCCATCAACATCGACTCTCCACCGAACGATGATTTCAACCAACCATTCCCCCCTCCTGCTGCCGAGACCACCCTAGAGGTTTCAATGTCACCCCTATCGGTGTTGTGATTTGCAATTTTTGAAGGGGGTGAAGATTGGTCTGACCGCCCCAAGAAGGAGCTCATCCAGGTTGTCCCCTCGGACGACCTGCTCAAAGGCAACATCAAGATGATATGTCGAGCACGTCCTGGCCCACTTGGGTTCCAAGGACTAGTTCAACCATGCGGAGACGATCTCTCGGCTTGAGCAAGAGCTAGATGAAGCTTCGGGAAACTTGAAGCAATCTCTCGTGCCAAGACTGAATACGTGGAGAAGCTTGCTCGGGAGGCCGCCGAGCAGAAGATCGCCCAAGGCCGAGCGGCTGAACTCGAGTGAAGGGTTGCGAAGAATGCGGTCGAGATTGCTTGACTGAAGAAGGTTGCAGAGGAGTAGGACAACAAGAACTCGGTACTACAGGCTGAGAACTCCAAGATGAAGGGTGAGAAGAAGGCGGTGGAGGTGGAACTGGATAGGAACATTGAGGATACTCTAGTGATGCTTAGCCATATCTTTTTCCAGGTCTTCCGCCAAGCCCACGTCCTCTAGAACGGTTCGCCACCGTCTGGCGACTTCGAACCTGAAATGGATGTGTTTGAGGGTCGGATCTTGTCGAGGGCTGAGGTGAGGGCTTTGAAGAGCGCAGTGCAACTGCACCGACCAAGGATGCTGAAGATGAAGACCAGTGAGTCTTAGGATTTAATTTTTGTTTCCTTTTGTCAGGATGTTGTCCTTTATTGCTTTTCCTTTGAGGTCAAGGTGTGGCCTCCTCTTTGCTTTCTTCATATATGATACAGTTGTTTTCTTATAAATAATTGTTTAATCGGTTGAAATAACTTAATTGAACAAGTTAAGTAATCGGTCGGAATAACTTAAATGAACAAAGAAATTTGAACAAGTTAAGTGATTGGTTCGATTGTGTTTGCAGTGCGTGTTTTAAGGTTTCAGCAAGGTATGTCAGTTAAGGCTTCATCCAGACCGAACCGAGTCTTCAAGGTATCAGTAGGGTGTGCTGGTTAAGGCTACGTCCTTGACCATACCAAGTCTTTGTAGTATCGGCAAGGTATGTCCGTTAAGGCTTCGTCTAGACTGAACCGGGTCTTCGAGGTGTCAGTAGGATATGTTGCTTAAGGCTACATCCTTGGTCGCACCGAGTCGTTTTGGTGTCAATAGGAAATGTCGGTTAAGGCTTCATCCAGATCAAATCGAGGTTTTGCAGTATCGATAGGGTATGTCGGTTAAGGCTTCATCAAATCCGAACCGAGGTTTTGCAGTATCAGCAAAGTATGTCGGTTAAGGCTTCATCCAAACCGAACCAAAGTTTTTGCAGTATTGAAAAGGTATGTCAGTTAAGGCTTCATCCAAACCGAATCGAGTGTTGAAAGATGCGTGAATTTGACTTTAAATTGCTAAACAGTTGGAGAAACGCCTCGTTAAAACCTGTCCGACCAAAACCCTCCTTAGAAAAAAAATGGTTGGGTGAGGAAAGAGTGCGTAAGTTTTATTGCTTGACTGTAATGAACCTTGAGGTACGTGGCATTCCATGTCCTTAGTACAATTTTTCTCGACAGCCACTCTAGGTGGTACGCTCCCAACTGGAACCTCTCAGATCTAGAAGGGTCCTTCCCAGTTGGATGAGAACTTGCTTTTTTTCCTCTTCGCTTCACTTCTCATTTGCCACACTAGATCTCCCTTCTGAAAGCTCATCGGCCAAACTTTCGTGTTGTAGTGCCTTGTCGCTCGCAGCTTGCATGCGGCCTCCCATATCTTGCTTTTATCGCGAAACTTGTTGATCAGATCCAGGCCAACCGAGAGACTCTTTTGATTCAGAGTTAGGTCAAATAGTTGCCTTCGGATGGTAGGCTCGCCTACCTCAACCGAAATCATTGTTTTGGTCTCGTACGTTAGGTCGTACGGTGTTTCTTGTGTGGACGTCTGGAGGTACAACGATATTCCCAAAGGACTTCTAGTAGTTCCTCGGTCCATCAGTCTTTTGCATTGCCGAGTCGCTTCTTCAGCTCATTCAAAATGACCTTGTTTGCAGCCTCGACCTGCCCATTGGTTTAGGGGTGTTCGACCGAGTCTGTTATTGACTTGATACCGAGGTCCTCGTAGAAAGATTGGAGTCCCCGGTCGATGAATTGTCGGTTGTTATCAGTTATTATTGTGTACAACACGTCGAACCGATACACAATACTTCGCCATACAAAATGATGCACGTTCTTGGCGGAGATAGATGCGAGCATTTCGACCTCGATCCATTTGGTGAAGTATGTTGAACCACGTGTGTTCAAGCTTTGAAGAATCCAAATCCTTTGAAGGATGATGGAAGGCTAGTTGTGCTTGCTGTTGCTGAGCTGTCTTTTAGATAGGATATGGGGTAGATTTAATATGTAATCCACTCTTGATTGAATCCAAAGCATAAGCACTCTCAATCCTTTGAAAAGAAAAGTGTTTTTCAAACTAAGTGAAAAACAACCTGTTGTTTTGTCGAAACAACCGATTATTTTATACTTAGGTGTTTTTATAAAAGGTTGAAAACTGTTTTTCAAATGGTTGAGTTGTCAATACCAAAACAACCGATTGATTCGTGGAAACAACCGATTGTTTGTTTTGGTACCATAACAGAAAACTGTTTTGTGCTTTGACTGAGCATTAAATGATTTTCTAACTGATTACGCTCCTATTTTTAATGCTTTGACCAATCTTTAAATGCAATGAATAGTTTGTTAAGATTTGATAATAAACAACAACTTTGATTATATGCAGAAAAACAAATTTGAGTTTTTCACTGATTTTTGATTAAGAGAAAAAGTTGAGATTGCTTAGAGATTGAGATTGATCAAAGAGTGTGAGCTAGGATTTTCTGCTTGTATTGATTTCATATTCGTTTTGTAACAAGTGTAATCCTTTGTACTGTTGAAAGAAACTTTCTGTGTGTTGCTGAGAAGTGTAGTGTGTTCTTGAGGGGATCAAGATCAGCATTCTTATGCTGATAAAAAAAAATAAAAAAAATCAGCATTCTTAGTGTTGGTTTGTTTGACCAAAGGAAGTGGGTGTCTTGAGGGGATCAAGGTCACTTCTTTGGTTGTGTTGTAAGTGATCTAGGGTTGATTTCTTAGTGGTTTTCCCCAGTGGTTTCTGAGAAGACTGGATGTAGCTCTGGGTTTAGAGTGAACCAGTATAAACCTTTGTGTTCATTTTCTCTATCCTTTAACTCTTTAAATTCAATTTTGATATTTGTGAACTGGTATAAACAACCGATTGTTTCTGCGAAACAGCCGATTATTTTTCTGGTGCTGTGCTTTTTGCTTTGTGTTTTGACAGACTGATTTCTTAATCAAAGTTATTCTCAAAGTACTTTCATTCTTGACTTAAAAGTTTTTGAAAACCCTCTTTAAACCATTCACCCCCCCCCCCCTTTAGTTTAAAGCCAAAAATTCTAACAAAGTAGTCCACTCTGACGAGGAGGATTTTTTCCTGACCCTTCACGCAAAGGGACCAACGATGTCCATCCCCTAGATGACGAACGACCATGGGGATGTCATACTATGTAGCACTTCTGACTTTAGGTGGTGTAGGTGACCAAACTCTTGGCACTTTGTGCATTTCTTTACAAACTTTGCGCAGTCTCCCTGGACGGTCGACCAGTAATAACCGACCCTGAGGATCTTTGCAGCCATCGTTCGTGCGCCCGAGTGGCTACCGCATACCCCCTTGTGGATTTCCTCAAGGACGTACTCCTTGGGATTAATTTTAGCAAAGGCCTTGAGTAGCCCCTATGGTAGAAATCCTGGTTGAGCATGGTGTACCTTGAACACTGCTACTTCATAGTCTTCTCTTCTTCTAGCTTGCATATGTCCTGCTCAAGATATTGGACGATCGGTGTCGTTCAGGTCTTCGCTTCAGCCTCGAGGACCGCTAGACACTCGGTTTTTTCCATTCTAGGTTGACCCAACCAGATTTGCATGACAGATCGGTGGTGGCTTTTCTTCTTGGTTGTTGACAGCCGAGACAACGCATCGAATCTCTTGTTCTCTTGCCGACGGATGTGTTCCACTGTTACCTTCTCAAACCGAGCGATGTTGTTGTTGACCGTATGGTAGTATCTCTGGAGCAAAGGCTCCTTTACCTCGAACTCCCTTTTGATCTTGCTGATCATAACCTGGGAGTCGCCCTTCTCAAACTAACGAGAAGAGCTTCATACTCGGCTTGGTTATTGGTGGCCTTAAACCCAAATTGGAGGGCTTGCTCAAGAGGAGGTCATCGGGTGCTTCGAGGACGACTTTCGCTCCACATCCGGTGTTGTTTGAGGAGCCATCAACATATATCGTCCATCCGGCCGAGAGGTCTAATAGAGGTGTGAGCTCAACGGAGAAGTCGACCAAACATTGGGATTTTATTGCACCTCTTGGCTCGTACCGGATGTCAAACTCTGAAAGCTCTACTGACCATCCTATCATGCGCCCTGCAAGGTCAGGTTTAGATAAAAAATTTTAAAAAAAAGGTAGTCAATTCTTACTGAGATGGAATGGTTCTGGAAGTAGGGGCGCATCCGCATGGTCGTCAAGACTAAGATGAGAGCCACCTTTTCTATCATCTAGTACCTCGTCTTTGTCGCATGAAGCGTCCAATTGATGAAGTACACTGGTTGTTCTTCATTCTCCATTTCCTGAACCAGCACGACACTGACCGCTTCTTTAGAGATCGCTAGATACACCACAATGGGTTGGTCGGGTATCAGCTTCTGGATGACTGCAGGTGACGAAAAGAAGTCATTCAGTTGTTGTAATATTTCTTTGCACTTCTCGTCCCAGTTAAACTTGGTTGCCTTGCAGAGCAGCTGCACCATTGGCCTCGTCCTCTCGGTCAGCCGAGGGACGAACCTGGAGAGGGCAGTAAGACACCCTACCTACTACTGAACCTCCTTTATGTTTTGGGGGCTTTGCATCTCTGCGATCGCCTGACATTTATCCGGGTTGGCCTCTATCCCATGGTAGGTTAACATGAATCCCAAAAACTTCCCTCCTTCAACCCCGAACGTGCATTTCTTGGGGTTGAGCCTCATGTTCGTCCATCTGAGGGCTTCGAAGGCCTCCTCAAGGTCTTTGATGTGTTGGTCACACAAGTGAAACTTCGCCACAATGTCGTCCACATAGACCTCCACACACCGACCAATAAGACCCTTGAAGATCTTGTCCACGAGGCGCTGGTAGGTTGCTCCAACATTCTTTTGGTCGAATGACATCACCTCATAGTAGTAGTTAGCGTCGTCCGTCACGAAGGCCATGCTTATCTGGTTGTAGCTAGAGTAAGCATCCAGGAAGCTAAGGATCTTGTGGTCGGCCGCTCCATCTACCAACCGGTCAATGTTGGGAAGCGGGTATGAATCCTTAGAGCAGACCCTATTTAGGTTCGTATAATCTACGCACATCCTCCACTTGTCGTTCGGCTTGGTGACCATGACCACGTTGGCCAACAAAGTGGTGTACCGGGCTTCACGGATGAACCCGACCGATAGGAGCTTCTCGGCTTCTTCTTTATTGTGAGCCTCTTCTCCTCACCATGATTCTTATTCTTCTGCACGACCGAGCGTGCTTCCTTGAACACTGAGTGCTTGTGCGTAATGATATCTGAGCTCACTCCTGGCATATCAGATGTTGTCCACGTGAAGAGGTCCATGTTTTTTTTCAACATGGCGCTATAGCCGTACCAACACTAGTGTTGTGTTCTTCATCGAGAAGGGCACTCGGCAAAGCTCTTCTCTGGCCTTCAGCCTATCCTCGGTCGTTCGGGGATCTAAATCCACCAAAGCAACCATCTGATCCATCGGTGCAGGCTCAACTTCTCTATGAGGAGACTTTCATCTCCGAGAGGATTTGCGCTTTGGGGACCAGTCGTACTGCATCGGTTCCACCCTAAGGCTTTTGACGTAACACTCCAAGCATGTTTTTGATCTACGTGCACCGTGAGAATGTCTCCTGATAGTGATGGGAACTTCATTGCCAGGTAAAGTGTTGAGACGATCGCCCTCAACCTGTTGATAGACGGTCGTCCCATGAGGATGTTGTACGAGGTGTTGGCATCGATCACCAAGTACTGAATCTTGATGATTTTACTGGACTTCTCTTTGTCGAAGGTGGTATAAAGCTCGATGTAGCCTTTAGTACCAACCCTCTCGCCTGTGAAACCGACAACATGGTCATTGTATGACATCATCTCAGCCTTCGGTATCCTCATCGTCTTGAAAGTTTTCCATTAGAAAATATCTACTAAACTTCCTTGATCTACCAACGTCTTCATGATGGTAAACTTATCAATGTCGACTAAGATCACCATGGGGTCGTCCTATGAGGAATCAACACCCTTGAAGTTGTCGTCGGTGAAGGTAATGGGTGCCATCCTCGGTCGGAATGACATCGCGTTCACTTGGTGTATCGCTCTAAGGTGCTTCTTTCGTGTGCTATTAGAGCTTCCACCATAGGCGAACCCTCCGACGATGATGTTGATGATTTCCCAATCACCCCTCCTCTTATTCTCCCTCAGGCATCTTCTTTTCTTGGAGGGTCATCCCTCTTCAGCCAACGCTTGAGTTGACGGTCATCTCCTCGTGCTCTCGGAGGAGAGTAGTTCCTCCGTTCTGTAGGCTCATCCCTTCTAGGGGACTGTCTTGTGCGTCGGCTCCTTGAACGAAACCCCGTAGGTTCCCGACCTCGATAAGCTCTTTTATCTTATCATTGAGGGTCGACATCCCTTGGTGGAATGTCCACTGTTCTTGTGGTACCAACACCGTTTATTACGGTCGACATTCTCTAGGCTTGACGTCTTCTTGGGTCGAGGGATCAGTTCGGCACTGAGGGCCTCGTCCAGAATTCTTCCCCTCTCGATCATCAAGGGGGTGTATATTGCGAACCAGCTACCCTGAGTGGTTGATCGACCCTGATGCTCCTTTTCTTCTTTTCCCTTATCGTTGCTCACCTCCACCTGGGCCTGGTTATGGAACTCTCTCAGTTCCTCCAACTACATATACTTGACAACTATCTTCTTGAGCTCGTTCAAGCTAGCGGCCGGCTGCAAGCTGGCTGTCAGCGAATGGTCCCGACCGTAAGGTCATTAGCATGTGGTGCATGGCCACGTCGGGGCTAAGGTTCTGGATGTTCATTACGACCTTCCCAAACTTATCGATGAAGGTCTTTAGGGACTTTCCCTTCTCTTGGCGAATGCCGACCAGGGCAATGGAGGTTAGGTGGTGCGGTCAACTTGTGGCAAAATATGTCTCAAATTTGGACATCAGCATCGCAAAGTTGTCGCAGGAGTTGGGAGAGAGCTTGGTGAACCCGCTCAGAGCTTCTCCCTTCAACTATGTGGGAAACACTCGACATAAAACTGCGTCATCCAAGGTTTAAAGGCTCATGGGCGTAGTGTACACGTCCATGTGCTCATCTGGGTCGGTCGTGTCATCATAGCGATCCCTGTTAAAGCCCTTCCACTTATCCGGTAGCAAAGCTCCAATGATAGAATCGGTGTAAGGATGTCGACACACCGAATCCAGGGTCTCGATCGTGCAGACCGACTTGTTAGGACAAGACTCACCATCCATCTCCTAGGTGGGGATCTTGTCCTTGGTTTCTTCGATTGCCCTCGGGTTGGGAGGGGATGTGATTAACCTACCGACAAGGTTAGTCGACACAATGGATGGTCCTCGCTCGACCAACTTCTTCTTCATATCCTCGTTCTCCCTCTGGAGAGCTTGGATCTCCTCTTCATTTTTCCTTGTAACCTCTTCATTCCTCCTCTTCATTTTTCCTTGTAACCTCTTCATTCCTCCTCTTCATCTTAGTCATCCCTTTCTGCAGAGACATCAACAAAGTCAACTGGTCAGCTTCGATCATCCTCTCACTTGTCATGTTGCGGGTTGATACCATCTACTAGCGTTCTTCACTCAATTTCTCTCGACCCCACGGTGGGCGCCAATTGTTCTCGATCAGGGGTTAGGGTCTAGAGAACTATTGAGAGGATTCTTCTTCTACCTTCGGTTGGTTAGATTGTACTTCAGCTTCCTTCATCGCAAGCTCTTAGCTCTTCCTTACTCGTCTCACTTCTCGGTCTTCTTGTAGTCTAGACTCGGAGGCTACCTGCAGAAGGCACTCCGTCGCTCAAGTCATTAAAGGTGTTCAACGCTCGGTTGTTAAAGCATTGTAGATGATGACGTACCTGGACTTTGGAATGTGTGTTATTTATATTACCTTTAGTGGGCTTTCCTTATTGGGTCAGGTCAGGGAGTTGGACCGCGTTTAGGGATGCATTACCTAGTTCTTAATCGCGGACTAGCTTGATTAATCCTGCTTGAGCGTAATTGGATTTGTGTTGTCGGTCGACCCATTGATGTGGGCGACGATCTCGATCGGCCCAGTGATGGGGACCGAGGCATGACATCAATCGTACGGACCTTACCGGTACAGAAGTATATAAATATATTATAAAAGAAATTATAATAAATATAACATTTTTAATATAAACAAATTATTTTAAACTAATTTAAATTATAATACAAGACATTTTTAATAATAACATATTTTTGGATTTAATTTATAAGAACATTATTGAAAGATAATTTTTGGTTAGTTACAAAGTGTATTAATTGAAATGTAGATGATAAGAAAAAGAGTTGAGAATGTTAACTAGAAGTGAAAAGAGTAAGTCTTCTCTTCAAATTATTATTTAATAGTAAAAAATTATATATTTTATAATACCTTTTAAAATTATTTAAAAAATGGTGCGAAAAAATATTTTATAATCATTTTATACTTTTATGTGAATGTTAAATTTCATAAATTTGAATATTTTTTATTTACCAATTTTTTTTTATACAAAACTTATTTTATTTCTCAAGCTTTCTCCCATGTATTTTTAATTATGTGAAAATTTTCATCTCAATAAATATTTTCCAGTATTTATTATTTGTGTCAATGTACAATATTTCATATCCATATATGAAAAGTAAGATTTTTTAGTTAAAGTGACTAATAAATAAATAAAATAATAATAATAATAAAATTATTATTAAATTATGAAAATAAAATTTATAATAATTATTATTATTTGATAGAAATAATTACTTACAGTTAGGTTCCTATCAAGTCCCTATAGTTTTTATATAAAAAAATAAATTAAATAGAGTAAAATCTTCATCATTCACCTAATTAAAATATGGGAAGATACTTTTTCTCAAAAGGTTTTTGAGATTATATGATAATTGGGTAAATTCAAAGATTAATTTTCTATATAGTGTAATCACTAGAAAGATATTATAGTTTTATATGTTATACCATAATTGTATTTTGAAATTACATTGTTTTCTTTATAATACTTTTTATATGTAAATTCTAATTATGAATTTAGGATTTTTAAAAAATTAAGGTTATCACACACTATTTGTATTAAGAAAATCATAAGTTCTCTCCTAAAAGAAAAATTAAAAAGACTCTTCCCGTTAGATGATTGGAGTTTCCTTCAGCAGGTTGAGTTAAAATTAACACTTATGGAGCTGCTAGATGATATCCTGGTCTTACTACTTGTGGAGGTATTTTCCGTTGGAGTATGGGGGACTTTATTGAAGTTTTCTTTGCATTTTTTTATGTTCACATCGCTTTGGTTGGTGAGTTTTATGGGGTTATACATGCTATGTAGGAAGCTTAAAAGATGGGCTTACTAATGTTTGATTGGAATGTGATTATGTTTTGGTTTGTGTTGCATATACTGTTAGGACCAATGTTCCCGGATGCTTCGTAATCAATGAAATACTTTTCTTAATTACTGTGGGAAAATCAGGTTTAGGGTTACTCATATTTTTTGTGAAGGAAATGCGTGTGCTGATAAGTTGACTAATTTATGATTTTTTTCATAGAGAATCTTTTTATTATTATAATAGGCTACCATCTAGTATGTTCTTAGAATTCTTTATGAATAGATATAGTCTATCTACGTGTTATTTTTGTTAACATATGAGTTTTTGTATAGTCTCCCATATTTTTGTATTTTCCTTCTTTTTTCTTTTTTTTTAACAATATGTTTTTTCATGTGAAGACAAATGATTGTTATTATTTGAGGTATCAGCATAATTGAGATGTCAAGTTGCATAGTGATGTCTAACATGAAAACTTTTATTTTAAAAAAAAATTATAAAAAATTATGTTTTCTCTTTTAGTTGATTCCACACTTGACCGAAAAAGTTACTTCATTTACCATTATTACGTGATTACTGAGGAAAGTTTATTCTTATAAAAACATAATAACGAAAACAAACAAATAATAGAAACAAAATATAAAATTAAGTAACAAGTATTTGCAAAATATAGTTTTATACGTACACATAACTTGAATCTTTTTAATTCTAATAATATAAAAATTGTGTTTGAATCTATCTATAAAATTATGTATAAACAAAATTTGATTAGTGCTTATTGTTACATCTAACTTTATGTAGAATGTTTTTTATTTAATTAAATTTTAAGTTCTTCAAAAATTTGAATATTTTTGAATGAGTTTCTATTAATTTTATTTATTTATTAATATATTGATAGGGTCCGCACGATCAACATTCTTATTCGGCATCCGGTACAAATCGACTAACACAATCAAAACCATTACGCTTAAACAGGATTAACAAGACTAATCAGTGATCAAGCACTAGATAATGCACTCCTAATCATGACCCAACAATTCCCTAATCCGGCCCAATAAAAAAGAATCCATGATAATCATATAAATAGATACAGATTCCAAGAATCAGGTACATCATCATCCAGTACTAATAGCAGCGAGTGTCGAATACCGAATTCTCACTTGAGCGTGGAAGTACCTTTTGCAAGTACCATCTGAGCCAGGAGCTAGCGAGGAAGAGGAGTGGAAGAACGAGTGGGAAAGCACAACCGAGAAGAGGGAGTGAGGTGCAGACCGACTAACAGAACGACCAACCGAATGAGTGTTCAAATCGTTCTCTTGGTTCCAACCCCGTTCTAGAACAATTGATGCCCACTGTGGGGCCGAGAGAATTATTGTGAAGAAGATGGTGTCAAACAGAAGCATGGTGAACGAGAAGATGTATGATGCCGAGTAGCCAGCGCTCTTGATGTCTCGCAAAGAGAAATGACTGAGATGAAGAGAAGGAATGAGGAGACTAAGCAGAAGAATGAGGATGAGATTTTGGCTCTCTGGAAGAAGAATGAAAAAATGAAAAAGCGTGAAGGGGGGTCCACCCTGCTGGGAGGTCTTTCACCACCCCCATCAGCCTTAGAACTATCGAAGAGTCGAAAGATAAAATCCATACCTAGGAGGCTAACGACGAGTCCTATTTGAATAGGTTGATCCCTACAAGTGGTACCCTGGACCTGACCCCCTGACACCCATTCACTGACTCTATGATCGGAGTACCACTACCGGCTAGGTGGAAAGGCTTTAACAAAGACCATTATGACGATCTTGACGAGCACATAGACGTGTACACCATGCACACGAGCTTGTACACCTCGGACAATGTAGTCCTCTGCTGGGTGTTCCCCCCCTTGCTGAAAGGAAGAGCCTTGAGCTGGTGTACGAAGCTTCCTCCAAACTCCATCGATTGCTTTGAGACACTGGTGTCGCTACCAGTCGATGACATCACCTGACTTCCATCGCCCTGGTCAATATTTGCCAGGAGAAGGGAGAATCTTTTAGGACGGTCATGGATAGGTTTAGTAAGGTAACCTTGAACACCCAAAATCTGAGTTCGGACGTGGCCATGCATCACATGGTCACAACCCTACGACCGAGACCGTTTGTTGACAGCTTGTGCATGGAGCTAGCTGCAAACCTGGACGAGCTTAGGTGGAAAGCTACTAAGTTCATGCAACTGGAAGAGTTGAGGGAATTCAAGAATCAAGCCCGAGTCAAGGCAGGCGACGATAAAGGGAGAAAGAAGGAGAAAGAGCATTAGAATCGACTTGCTGCTGGTCAAGAAGATAGGCACAGGGACAACAGGGACCCCGGTTCACGAGATACACCCCTTTAAATGTTGATAGGGAATTTTTTTTGGATGAGGCCTTAAGTGCCGATTTGATTCCACCACCAAGAAGAGTTGCAAGTCTTGAGAACGCCGACCGAACTCGTAGATGTCGATACCATAGAAACAGTGGACATACCACTGAGGAGTGGCAAGCGCTGAAGGATAAGATCGAGGAGCTTATCCAAGCCAGGCATCTCCATCTGTTTGTGCAAGGGGGCCGAGGTTCGAAGCGGTCCCCATGAAGGAGAGAGGCGACGAGACAGAGGGACTACTCCCCTCAGAAGATGAGAGAGGACGACTGTCGACCTGAGCGTCGGCCGAGAAGGGAGGACCCTCCGGGAAGGGAAGGAGGAGGAAGAGGTGGGCGAGAGGTCATCGACACCATTGTCCGGGGCTTTTCCGGGGGAGGTAGCTCCAACACGACTAGAAAGGAACACATGAGGGCGGTGCAATAGGTGAATGCCATATCTTTCCGACCGAGGATGCCACTTAGCACCTTCACTGACAAGGACTTCAAGGGTGTTGACACTTAACAAGATGACCCCATGGTCATATTAGTCGACATAGAAAAATTCACCATCATGAAGACATTGGTGGATCATGGGAGTTCAATGGACATCCTCTACTAGAAAAATGTTTAAGCAGATGAGGATAGCTGAGGGGGGGATGAAACCATATGACAATCAAGTGGTCGACTTCTCGGGTGAGAGAGTGAGCACCTGAGGTTATACTGAACTCTATACCACCTTTGCACGAGGGTGAGGTGAGCAAGACCATCAAAATCTAGTATCTAGTGATAGATGCCAACACCTCCTATGACATCCTGCTGGGATGACCGTTCATCAACAGGTTGAGGGTGATCGTTTCCACACCTCATCTGACCATGAAATTCCCGTCGGCATCGGGAGACATTCTCACGATGCATGTAGATTAGAAAGTAGCACGACAATGTTACGCAACAAGCCTAAGGGTAAAGCCTACATGGCTGGACGCTCATTGCAATTGATCCCTTAGACGAAAGTCCCCTCGAGGAGAAACTCAGTCGGTGCACAGAGAGCACATGGTCACTTTAGTCGATTTGGATCCCCAAACGGTCGAGCCAAGGCTCGAAGCTAATGAAGATTTACGCCAGGTTCCTCTCCTCGATGAGGAACACAACACCTATGTAGGCACGACCATAGCGGCGACCGAGGCCGAGCTAGTACACCAAGCGTTGAAGAGGAACGTTAATCTCTTCGTCTTGATAGCATTTGATATGCTGGGATTGAGCCCGAATATCATTACCCACAATTTACAAGGAGGCGCATCCGGTAGCCTTGAAAAAGCGCAAGCTAAGGGAGGAGAAGAGGTGGGCAGCGAAGGAAGAGGCCGAGAAACTCCAGTCAGTCAGGTTTATACGAGAGGCTCAGTACACCACTTTGTTGGCCAATATAGTCATGGTCACCAATTCTTAGAACAAATGGTGGATGTGTGTGGACTACACGAATGTCGACAAGGCATGCCCAAAGGATTCGTACCCGCTTCCTAGCATCGACTGGATGGTAGATGGTGCAGCCGACCACAAAATTCTCAGCTTCTTGGACGTATATTTTGGCTATAACTAGATAAGCATGCATCCAATGGACAAGGAGAAAACCGCCTTCATGATAGATGACGCAAACTATTACTACGAAGTAATGTCGTTTGGCCTTAAAAATGCTGGAGCGACTTACCAGAGGCTCATGGACAAGGTCTTCAAGGGGATGATCGCCCGGAATGTGGAGGTCTACGTGGATGAAATAGTAGTAAAGTCGGAATCATGTGACTAACACATCAAAGACTTGGAGGAAGTCTTTGAAGCTCTAAGGAGGACGAACATGCGGCTCAACCCCGAGAAATGTGCGTTCGGTGTCGATGGAGGTAAGTTCCTAGATTTTATGTTAACCCACCGGGGAATTGAGGCGAATCCGGACAAATGTCGGACGATAATCGAGATGAGAAGCCCTCAGAACGTGAAAGAGCTGTAACAACTCATTGGGCGTCTTACCACCCTCTTGAGGTTCGTCCCTCATCTGGTCGACTGAACGCGTCCGATGGTACAATTGCTTCAAAAAGTAGTGAAGTTCAGTTGGGATGAGAAATGCGAAGAAATCTTCCAGCAACTAAAAACGTTTTTATCCTCACTGGCGATGATTGAGAAGCCGAGACCCGACCAACCAATAATAGTTTACCAGTCGGTCTCAGAGGAGGCGGTAGCGCGGTTCTTGTACCGGAGGTTGAGAAGGAGGAGTGCCCAGTTTACTTCGTCAGCCGGACACTCCATGCGGTCGAGACAAGGTACCAAGTGATAGAGAAGGTCGCGTTTTCCCTGTCCTAATGGCTAGACGGATGAGACCATACTTCCAAAACCATACCATCATGGTAAGGACTGACTACCAAATATTTAAAATTTTATCTAAACCAGATCTTGAATGGTGCATGATAGGGTGGTCAGTAGAGCTATCGAAATTCGACATCCGGTACGAGCCGAGAGGAGTAATAAAGTCCTAGTGCTTAGCTGACATCTCAACCGAGTTAACTCCCCAGCAGAACCCTTTAGCCGATTGGACGATATATGCAGATGGGTCGTCAAACAAAGTGACTTGTGGAACTAGATTCGTCCTCAAAGGTCTGGGCCACCTCATTCTATAGCAAGCACTTAAATTTGGGTTCAAGGCCACCAACAATCAGGCCGAGTACGAGGCCATCCTAGCCGGTCTAAACTTGGCGTACGACATGGGAGCTCACGAGGTAACATGTAAAAGCGACTCCCAGTTGGTGGTTGGTCAAATAAAGGGGGAGTTCGAAGTGAAAGAACCATTATTACAAAGGTACTACCACACAGTCTCCAACCTTATAGCTCGACTCAAAAGGGTAACGGTGGAGCACATCCATAGGGAGGAAAACACAAGGTCGATGCCTTATCTCGGCTCGTTACAATTAAGAAGAAGAGCCACCAATGATTTATGGTACAAATTTATCTAAACAACCCCAGCGCGGGAGAGGCCGAATGCTTGGCCATAACTGAGGCCAACACTTGGATGACTTCGATCATTCAATACCTGGAGCTCGGCATATGCAAGTCGGAGGAGGAAAAGACGATTAGGCAGCAGTGTGCAAGGTATACCATGATCGACCAGGACCTCTATAAAAGAGGGTACTCAATGCCGCTACTGAAATGTGTCACTAAGGAGCAAGCAAAATATGTCTTCGGAGAGATCCATGAGGGGGCATGTGGGAATCATTCGGCTGTACAAACAATGGCCGCCAAGGTCCTCAGGGTCGGGTACTTCTGGTCGACCATCCAGAGCGACTATGTAGAATACATGAAGAAATGCACTAAGTGTCAGGAGTACAACCCCATGTCTCATCTCACAACATGGTATCTCCATGTTTGTTCGCCATTTGGGGAATGGACATCATTTTTCCCTTCAGCCCAGGCAAGGGACAAACAAAATCTCTCTTGGTCGGAGTCAACTACTTTATCAAATCGACAGAAGCCGAGTCTCTCTCCTCCATCTCGGCCAAGAACGTCCAAAATTTTGTATGGAGGAACATTTTATGTTCGTTCGGGGTCCCCCACACCATCATTACTGACAATGGTCGGCAGTTCATTGACCGAGGTCTTCATTATTTTTACGAGGATCTCGACATAAAGTCAGTAACCAGCTCGGTCGAGCACCCCCAGACCAACGGGCAGGCCGAAGCAACGAATAATGTGATCCTTAATGACTTAAAGAAATGGCTCGACATGATGGACTAAAGAGTTGTAAAAGTGTTATGGGCGTACCGCTGCACGCCCCAAGCCTCGACACAGGAGACACCGTACAACCTAACCTATGACATCAAAGTCATGATTCCGGTTGAGGTGGGTGAGCCTTGCCTCAGAAGGCAACTCTTTGACTTATCCCTAAATTAAGAGAGTTTGTTGGTCGGACTCGACCTACTAAACGAGCTTCGGGACAAGAGTAAGATCCGCGAAATCGCATGCAAGATCCGAACAGCCAGGTGGTATAACACGAAAGTCGAACCGAGAAGCTTTCAAAAAGGATACCTTGTTTGGAGGATGCAGGCAAGTAAGACTGACGACAAGTTCTCCTCGAACTGGGAAAGCCCTTTTCAAATTCGAGATGTGGCAGCCGGGGAGGGGGGGTGGCACCTTGAGTGGTTATCAAGAAAATTTGTACAAAGGGCATGGAATGTCACACATCTTAAATTTTATTACAGTTAAAGATTAATAAAATCATGCACTCTTTCTTCGCCCGACCATTTTTTCTCTAAGGAGGGTTTTTTGTCGGGAAGGTTTTAATGTGGCATTTCTTCACAAAATTGTGTATCTAATTTTCTTTTGCAACACGGTCGGTCAAGGATGAAAACGTAATCGGTATACCCTCATGAAAACTAAAAGACACGGTTCAGTCAAGGATTAAACCTTAATCGGTATACCCTTCCAACACCTAAAAAATACTATCGGTCAAGAATGAAACCTTAATCAGTATACTCTCCCGAAATCTAAAAGACTTGGTTCAAACAACCACACTCAACCTGATTGGTCATAGCGTTCGACACTCAACAACTTAAGCAAGATAAACCTTATCTATGATTGTTTCGACCGATTGGAACTTAAATTTAATTAGAACTTGTTATATTGCACAGGAATAAGAAACAAACGACCGATATATTGATTGTAAACAGAAGGTGGAGGCCACACCTCAGCCCTGGAGGAACAAAGTAAAAAAGGCCACAACCCCGATCTGAGAAAAAAAAAACGTTAAAGACTAAACCTAATGGTCGTCATCTTCAACGTCCTCGGAAGAAGTCCTCAGCGCTACATTCTTCAAAGCTTCTAAATCATCAAAGGGCACCAATCGACCCTCATAAACTGGTTTGTGGCGTCAAAGGTACCGACCAACGACAACCCATTGTAAAAAAGGTAGGCTTGTCGGACAACCTGGTCAAAGCTTTCACTCAACATCACCAAGGTATCATCTTGGATCTTGTCAAGCTCAACCTCCACCGAGGTTTTCTCGGTCTCCAGCACTGAGATCCTCGCCTTGGATTCCTCTAGGGCCTTCTTCAGCTCAACTACCTCAACCAACTTCTCCCTTTCCTTCCTCTTCAATTCGGCCACCCTTATCTCGAAAACTCGAGATCGGTGCCAGCTTTAGCCATCTTCGATTCGAAGGCTAACACCGCCTCCAAGGATGACTTCAGTGAATTGGAGGTCTCGACCAGCTCATGTTCCATGTGGGAGATCTCTTCGACCCTTCAACCTCGAATATCGACAGCCATGCGAGTTATCACGAGTCCCCGACATTCCATCTCAATGCCGGTCGAGAGTAGCTTCTCCTAGGGGCAGCCAGGAGAAGGTTTTCAACAACCAGCGGTAAACCGATTTGAACGCCCCATGTAAATTGCAAGTCACCCCCAAGTAGAGCCAAGGGGGCAGGGGGAGCCTTAGGAGTGAGGATGACGACTACAACAGGGTCGGCGGTGTTGACTGACGAAGAAGACTCCAAATGGATTGGAGAAGGAGGAGGACGCCTCGGGGCGCCGCTTGGGGACTGGTTGGTGGTGGCAGTGTTAGTCGCATCCCTTCTTGATAAGGACCTAAGAGGGAGTGCGCCTATGTACCAAACCCAACCTTTAAGGAGGAAGATTAGGAGCATGCCTCAAGACATAGGGCCAGACCAAGATTCTCCAACCACTACCTCAGCACCTAGTTTTCCCGAGAGGATCACGAGGAACAAAGCACAGGCTTTGGGTGTTGAGCATCAGTGAGTTTCATTATTGTTAATTTCAATAGAATAGAATACGTTGCTAATAATTTGGGCTCACTTTAGGGGTCCAAATAGCAAAGATATGCTAGAATAACGTGCCTTTAGCATAATAGGGGATGTAGGTATCATTTTAGCTTGTTCCTAGCCCTTTAGAAAGGCAATTTGACCTAGTTTCTAGAAGGACAAGCCTAGGATGTGGTCAAACCCTAAGACTGCCCATTTTTTCCCTTTTCCCATTCTACCCCTTTTGCTTGTTTTCCAAGGCTCCTTCACCTATAAATAGGAGACCTGCCCATTGTATTTTACATGTTGAAATTGAATAGAAAAGTTACTTTGCACAAATATTGTGAGAGTGATGTGAATGTAACTACAAGAACACATGATTCTTGACATTCTTAGGATCAACTTGAGCTGGATTTGAAAGGCACTTTACTTTAGAATTGGATCAATGTTCTAATTCAAGAACTCACCAAA
>Ga0123342_1004297_pt1 | contig 21843 bp, 11 predicted proteins | sample Turbeawhitnodule_FD_89960 | JGI IMG/M metagenome (GOLD analysis project Ga0123342, IMG submission 89960) | Root nodule microbial communities of legume samples collected from Mexico - Turtle bean Mexico white nodule | ecosystem: Host-associated > Plants > Roots > Nodule | place: Mexico: Nepantla...
CCCCCTTTATATACTCTAGGGTTTCCACTGATTCCGCTAACCATAAATAGGTTTACTAAGGGTGTGCCTTAGCGCCGCTATCACCCACTCTTAGGGCAATCTAGCGCGTAAGGCTCCCTTGCTGGAGTGCAACCTTTGACGGGATGACCACCTGGGTACCAACTTGTGCACCTAATCTTTGGGGTCATCTGTCCTGAGAATGCCCTAGCTGTTCACGTGCCATGCATGCAACTCACCACTGGAACGTGACCCTCGCAGGTCGTATCTCTTCTAGTGGCTCTTTACTTGTGTCACTCCTGATTGTGTTATCCACACCACACGCATGGGCCCCTTGTGATCTAGGCTTCTTCCTAACTGATAACTGGTGTGTGGTCACCGATGTCCGATCTCTCATCGCCCTCACTATACTGTCGAGGACACACCAACCTATCCTGGTGATCGACTCTTTGGCACCTTGGCTCACGTGCCTTGCGAGACACTGGCCCACGCTACTCGTGGGACCCAACTTACGTGGCCCCATTATTATTGGTGGTCAACGACACCCGAGGACTGGTCGGTACACAAATAGTTCTTAATATTTTAAAATAGAAAAAAACATTTATTCAATATAACTATGTTTCAAATGTAAGTTGAACTATCCATTATAATAACATAACCAAATCCAAGAAAATAATTTTTATTATTGACCAAAGTTATTTAAATGCTCCAAATATTTATGATTATCCTTCTTCTGAAAATTAATCAACGGGTCATCCTTAGTTGTTATCATGAAAATATTAAAATATAAAACAAAATTTAGAAAGCGGGACTATTATTCTTGTGGAAAAAAGAAAAATTTACATATATATTGTGGAATTGTGGAGGTAGGAAAAGTTTTACCTAGCCCCACGGTGGGGGCCAATGTTCTTGTCAGCTCGAGGTCAGAATATGGATGAGCTCGTAGTGGTCTCTCTTCAAGCTCTAGTGATTCAACCTTTGGGAAACGAGGGACTCCTCCTGCGATGACACTCTGACGCTCAAGTCAGTAAGAATAAAAAATATAATGAGTATAGGATAAAAATATGAGTTGAGAGTATTCCCTGTGTTGTGTATTAGATCATCCTTTACGTAGAGCGTAATCTGGTATATATAGACCGAGTTGTAACCTAGTCCTAGAATCTCTCCAAGTGGTCTAGGATAAGTGTACCCTGTAACAGTGTGTAAAAGATAACTCTCCCTTGTTGATGTTCCCTCTTATATATATTGGTCATATCCTACGTAACGTAGTCCGATTCTGCCTTTATTGAAACATTAAGGGTGATTAAGTCTAATTAACACAAGATACTTATCGTATGAATGTCATTGTCATTAAAGATCGAATCACGATTCATATACCATAGGTCAGGTCTAGGCCCTCACTCTACAAAATATATATATATATATATATATATTATTAATTTCGGTTTCTTCAAATTTTTTAAATTATAAAATTTATTTTCTTAGTGAAAGATGAAAACATCAAACATGATATAGAACAGATTTTGGACAATTTTTTTAATATTTTTCAATCTATAATTTTGATCTTTATTTTTACATGAAATTTTACTATTTTTTTTAAAACTATCAATAACTAAAAATAACTTTATATCACAATACGAAGTATGTACTGAATTTTAATACAAAGTGGGAAAAAAAGTCAAGAATCTTTGTCAAACCAGAACATCGGATTTGCATTAAAATAGAGTTAATGCCCTCATATTATTTTTTTAAAAAAATATTTTTGTATAATCAAATAGAAATAGCATTAAATATAAATTTTAAAATTAAATTCAAAATAATATACACACACATTATACGTAATACATGGTATATGTCACAATTACTAAAAATAAAATATGAATATATAAATAAAGTAAACATAACCTTAAAATATAAATATTACAATATTAACAAAAATATCACCAAAATATTTTTTTAAAAAATATACAGTTTATTCAAATTTTCATATAATAATGTTGAGTATAAAACACTGAATTCTTTTTAAAACAAAACATCAATTTCACATGGTCCCTTTTTAAAAGATAAAAAAAATTATTTAATCCCTAAATTATTTTGAATAAAAATGCGTGTATCCTTCTACAACTTCCACTCTATTTCATTTTAAAATTTCTTTACCCGTATATACTTTCTTTAAATTAAAAGTCTAAAAATCAATAGCTATGCCTTTAAAATTAAAAGATAGAAAAAAAAAACAATTTTTTTTTTTAAAGAACACATATATACTTTATACATTTATTTATTATCTCTGTAATAATTTTGGTTTGGTATGAAAGTTACTCATTTATCCCTGTACTATACTTTAGGGCATTAATATCACATGCAAAAAAAAATGACTTTTTCTTTTCTTTCCCTACACAATAGCTCATTCCTCTAACTGTTTCAGTATTAATTTTTTTTTTCACTTATAAATACACAACCAACTTTTTATTCTGCCACTCTCAAATCTTCATTTCTTTCTTTCTAGAATCTCATTCCAAATCATAATGGTGGCCACAGATCCACTTAGAGTTCTTGTCACTGGAGCTGCTGGTAATTTTATTTTCAATACATAAAACAATTTCTTACTTGAATTGAACTCATTTCTTGTCTGGTTTGCTATATAAGAAAGATGTGACATGTAAAATATTATAATGTTCATCTTATGGATCCAACTTTGAAAAATGTTCTTTTCTTTGCTGCTAAGGTGTTGATGATTGATTCTCTTGCACTGGCATTTCTTGTGGACTCGGTTATGGTATATGATTCTCTTGTTACAGAGGAATGCCACATGCATGGATTCTTCAATTATAAAATTATATTATATTGTATAAAAGGGTAATGAAGGAGATTGTTTCCCTTGGATATTAACACAAACAGATCATGGAATTGGAAATGTTAGCTTGGGACACTGAGAACTATACATTTCTTAAGAAAATTCTTCTTGTTTTGCTTTGTGTTATTTTGTTTTGGAAGATTGTAAGATACATGTTTAGTCTTCTCAAGGAAGAGAAGGAACCAATCACAGTATTGGTCACGGGTGCTGCAGGCATGAATGATCTAGTGTTCCTTCTCATTTTTCAAATTTTCCTCTAATTTGTTTTCTATCTGCATATCTTTGACAGTTCTAAATAGCAATTATGATCAAGGTTTTGTCTCGTTCTTTGATATTGTGGGAAATTGAAGACAAATTTGACTTATATGATCATAATTACTGTCACAAATATTTCAAAAATATTGATTTAGTGGTTGAAATTGTAATGGCAACCCTTTTTTAAAACTCTGATTTTAGCATTTTCATGCAATGCAATTCATATTCTAAACTAAAATTATTCTTGTTTGACTCAAATTTGACATTGAGCTCTTAGTTGACATTGGCCAAACTTGTGAAAAGTTCATCATGCTTTATTACACTTGTAACATGTTTTTGGTCCATAAATTGGAAACAGAACTAATCAGATCCGCAGTGTTCTTTTATTTTTGTGTGAATCTTTATGTTGAATGAATTCAGTTCCATGTCATACATTGTTTTCTTACTGGACTTGTTCTAGTGTTGAATCTCAAACTCAATGAAAATGTGAGACTGTATGTTCACAAGAAGAATAATTTGAGATTTGGAATAGGAAAGTTTGCTTGCAGGATTTGTTTTTTTAACTTCATTGGCATGCAACTTTTAGTTTTGATATGGTTAAATTACAGGGCAAATTGGATATGCACTTGTTCCAATGATTGCAAGAGGGGCAATGCTGGGCCCAGATCAGCCTGTGATTCTGCACATGCTTGACATTGAACCAGCAGCAGAGTCCTTGAAAGGAGTGAAGATGGAGCTGGTTGATGCTGCTTTTCCACTTCTTAAAGGCATGTTTTCAAAATTAATGCTAACCTAAGTACAATTCTTACCTTATAGCCTATAATGTTTAGTTAAGTTTTGAATTAGTCTGTTTGAAAACATTTGATAGGAATTAAAAGTAAACATTTATATGTCACTTTATAGCAGATGATAGAATAATTCTTTATCATTACATGATGATTTTTCTTCTGTGACATCTCATAGTATTGGTTTTGCACATTAATGCAATAGGTGTTGTTGCTACAACTGATGTTGTGGAAGCATGCAAGGATGTGAACATTGCTGTGATGGTGGGTGGATTCCCCCGGAAGGAAGGAATGGAAAGAAAAGATGTGATGTCTAAAAATGTGTCAATTTACAAGGCACAAGCTTCGGCACTGGAGAAACATGCTGCAGCAGATTGTAAGGTTGGATAGAAACCACTTTCTCACTATATTTGGAGTTTAATTTGAAAATCATTTTGGCATCATGGCATTGTTTCTGACACCAAAATACTTATATGAATGTGTGACATTCAGAACATAGCAATCACATTACCCCATTTTTTACTTCATCTCTTATTGTGAGTTATTGGTATTTTCATATTTTGACATTAGCATACATGAGAACAAAGAGAATCACGATTTTCTTAGATATAAGATCTTACCTGAACTTGCACAGAATTAGCCCAAACTCCAAATTGATGTGATAAACCTTTGCATGAATGATGAAATGGACATCCTTTTCGAGGTTATTGTCATTACTATTGGTTCTTGTAGAACTTTCATTTATAACAATATTATTAATCTTACACTTCTGGTTTCTTGATAGTACTTGTCACATACTCACATTGTAGAATGAATGAGCCAGCTTCCTGAATATCAATCAACAATAGTGTGTGCTTAGATGAACCTTGGCAAAATTGATTTTCAAGTGATCTGATTTATTTTCGGATGTTTTTACTGTAAAAAAAACAAGTTAGTGGTAAAATTTAGTACAGAATGTTTTATCTAATGCAAGAAAGCTACTCAAAATTGTTCCAAACCCAGATCAATTTTTCAGTGTAAAATTAAACATATGAAAATTTATCTAAAATCATGTTAAAATTCTGAAAATCCAACACACATGGTCCTCTAAAGTCCAATTGGTAATTACTCTTGTTAATGCAGGTGCTGGTGGTTGCCAATCCAGCAAACACCAATGCTCTCATTTTGAAAGAGTTTGCTCCTTCAATCCCTGATAAAAACATCACCTGCCTTACACGACTTGATCACAATAGAGCTTTAGGCCAAATCTCTGAGAGGCTAAATGTTCAAGTCTCTGATGTGAAAAATGTCATCATTTGGGGCAATCACTCCTCAACCCAATATCCGGATGTCAACCATGCCACAGTCACTGCCAACGGTGCACAGAAGCCAGTCAGAGAATTAATTGGTGATGATAACTGGTACCTCACTTTCAAACCCTCCACTCTAACTCCTTTGCTTTTAATTTACTTGTGTTAATTTGAGTTTGGTATATATATATGCTACATTATATCATTACCATGTTTGAGTTAGAAGTGAATACACTTATGGTAGTATTGAAGATCCCATGTCGATTAAAGATAATGACATTTTATAGTATATAAGTAGGTGCAAATATTAACTTATAAGCTCGTTTTAGAAGGTTGAGTTAGGCTTAAAGTCCACTTCTTAATAGTTAGGATTCCAAGTTTGTCACACATAAGTAGGAATGGGTTTGAAGAGGTATATAAGAAAGAAAACCTACATACCCATTACCTTAAGGTTTTGGATTGGAAGTGGTTTCTTGACTTTCTTATATGAAATGTTCATGACTAGTTGGTGTCGAATCACTCCAGACATTTGAACGAGTAGGAATTCTTCAAAAGAACCTGGTTAAGAATCTAGGCTAAAAATAGACTTTAAATCTATTTTAACTCTACATAACTGTCTTGTAAACAAGATTCTCTCCTATTTATATATTATAAATTAATTTTATCTCTAATTGATATGAAATCTTCAGCATAGCATAATTGAAATGAAACTTTAATTTGGATTAAAAAACCAACATTTAGTATCAAAGGTTTTGCAACCATGTTTTGTAATGTCAGTATTTATCATTCCATAGACATCTCATTTCCTTTCCTTAAGACAGTAATTTTTGTTTGTATAGGCTAAACAATGAGTTCATCGCCACTGTTCAGCAACGTGGGGCTGCCATTATTAAAGCCAGAAAGCTGTCTAGTGCATTATCTGCAGCAAGTTCTGCATGTGATCACATTCATGATTGGGTTCTAGGAACTCCTAAGGTTGGTTCTTTTCTATCATAAGCAGAATTTCACCCTTGTTACAACCACTTTACATATATATGTGTGTTTACCTTTTGCTGCATTTGCATTGATTTCAGGACACATGGCTGTCAATGGGAGTGTATTCTGATGGATCTTATGGTGTTCAAGCTGGCCTCATATACTCTTTCCCTGTGACTTGTGAGAAAGGAGATTGGACTATTGTTCAGAGTACATTTTCTTATTCTCATAAACTTTGTAGGATTTAGATTTCTGTGTGTTCTTTCAAGCCCATGGATTCAAAGAACTTTTCACTATGTTAACATAACATATGCCATGATCAATTATTTGTACAAAAAATGGTCAATAACACACTCTTTTGAACACCCTTTTTTCTAATGGATTAAGATTTGAGAAAAATTAGAATGTCATTGATAATGTCATGGTTTATCTGATAAAATGTGATTGATGTTTTTGGTAGATCTGAAGATTGATGAGTTCTCAAGGGATAAGATGGACAAAACGGCCCAAGAGCTTGTTGAGGAGAAGGCATTGGCCAAATCATGCCTTGATTGACAACACATCTTTTCTAGAAATTGCTAATCAATAATTGTAGCTATTGAAAATAAAAAAAGGAGACTTTCCTGAACCCAAAAGAACAACTGAGAGACCTAAAATTGGTTTGAGATTAGTTTTTATTTTTGCTTTTATTTTTATTTTAAGGTTGTTTAGGAAATTTAGTCCTTCAAACAGTGACATTGTCCTAGTTTATCCTTGTTTAACTTTTAATTATTTAAAAATACAATGAAAAACAAGTTCCTTGGCACCCACTTTTTCCATGCACTTTATATTTGGTGAAGTTCATCACATCACCTAAAATATTGAACCAACTTTAATAGATTAAAGTACATTTTATAGATTTTTTTTCCATACTTTGAAATAAAAAATTTAGAGACTGAATTCAGTTAAGGCAGAAAAAACTTTCAAAGTTATGTAAGTTTTTTAAGTAATTATTGTTGTCATATAACTTTTAATATAAATAATGTGTATAGATTGTATTTACTAGATTTAGTCTTCTCTCTTTTTGTCACACAAACCTTTTTTCATTTATCTGTCCTTATTATTAATCTTTAATTTTTTTAAATGAAAATATTTTGATTTCAATTTAATTTAAATGTCATTAGATGTAATAATTTGTTTACATCTTAATATAAATATTATTAAACATGACTAACTAGTCAATCAATATTTTTTTTTGAAACTTATATTGTAATAATGTGTAGGCTGAATCGGATCTTAATAATGCATTGATATTATATAGAAATGAAACTATTAAATTGAGTTGTTATTCATTAATTAATATGTTGTTGTATTTCATGTTTGATTCATAAAATGACAGAATATTGTAATTTCATATAAGTAATCAATATATATATATATATATATATATATATATAATAAATTCATATTTGTGTCAAAATAATTCAACTATATTTTTTTTCTGAGTATTAGTATCTAGATTTTATATTGAATATTCAATGGAATCAAAATCAAGTTGGATTATAGAAAATGAATCATTACATTACACAATTTGTTCTGTTGAATAAGGGGAAAATTTTGTATTAAAACTATTATCTAATCACAATCATTAAATATAAATAAGTTTATTGCCTCTTATATTAATAATAGTGAGTTTATAGTTAAAACTTATGAAATAAAATTCAAAATATTATGAAATTGTGAGTGTGAAGAAGGCATCTTCTTGCTAATTTAAAATAATGATAAATTAAGTATGCCTAAGACATCCAATCTTAATCAATAATCTCATTCATTTGACTTGCATGAAAAAAAGCTAAAAATTTCCAGAAAATGTAGATGAAAAGAAATTTTTCTCATCTTTTCTATTAATCACAATACTACAAATACAAATACAAGCAAAATTTGTAATTACCTTGTTGATAAATGATAATTATATTATTTTTAATTTTAGAATAAACACTCTTTTTTATAATAATAATAAATATATTCCTTATTTATTATAAAAATAACAAATTACTACAATTTAAACAAATTAAAATTTTAAAGCATAAAATTCAAATATTTGTATAATAAAAAATTGATTTTTCTATTATATATTAACTGTGTTAAAAAAATATCGTTACATAATTATAGATTTTTTTACAAAATATAAAAAAAATTATATTTTTGAGAAATATTATTTTAATATAAAAGTAAATAATGAAAACTAAGTCAATGTAAGAGTGATATTAACCTTAAAATAGGGGTGTTTTTAAGATAGGGCTTTTAAGAAACATCTTATTATATCATATAACATAAAATTTAAGCCTTTTAATCTAAATTATAAAAAATTAAAAATTAAAATATAAATAAATAATTATTAAAATTTTAATTTCATAACAAAAATTTAAAAATATCCTTTAAATAATGTAACAGATAATAATAATACAAATTAAATTAAAATTCTATATTATAATTCTTATATTTGATATGATTCAAATAATTATATAATATATACGGATAACTTTACTAACTTATTATATCCACATATAATTTTTTAAGTAAATATAAATAAAATAAAGGATGTAAGTTTTATTTTAGATGGGACACTCATACAACATGGACACGGACACGAAGATACGTAAAATATCTAAAATGTAGGATACGGGAATAGAGATCTATATACTATATAATTATGAATTATATAAATTGACAATAAAGATCTTGTGCACAAGTATGTTCCAGATTATTTTTTGGAACATAAAGTTTTTTTTTCATGACTGGTTCACAAGAATTTGTTTCTTATTTTTAGAATCATAATAATAATTTATACAATAAAGTTTGAATTTTTAGAAAATTAATGTATTTTTTCTTTTTAAAATTGTGTTAGAACCGTACTAGAATTATTAGAAATCTAACAAATACTTTTTGAATTGAACAACGGATACGTGTCCTATATGTATCATACGAATCTCGATGTCCGATAGTCCGATACAAGTATCAGATACCGACACGCTGTTCAAGAGAAGTTTTTTAGCTATACATTCAAAATTAAGGGGCACAAATATTATTTAGAAAGTTTTCAGGCGAGTTAAGTAGAAATTTTTTAAAAGTATAATATATTTAAAAAGTATTTTAAATCTTTATTCTTTGTTTATCTTAGAATTACATGAAAAAAATTGAATATTTATTTTAAAATAAAAAAAAAATGCTTTCCATAAAATCATTATTATTCTGAGAGGAAATATTCAAAGGAGAAGAAGTAGTTGAATTGAGCTTAGAGTGAAGTAGAGAGAAGAAGGGAAAGAAGATGATGCAGAGGAAAAGGGTAGGGTGGTGGTTCTTCACAAAGGCAAAGCTTAGCCTTAATGCATACCGAAACCACTCTTCTTCTCAACACGTCTTTCTCGACAACCCCAATCACTGTCAGGTCACAATATTCCCTTCTCTTCTTTTCCTCGTTTTACTGTACCATGTTATTGAATCTCTGTTTTTCACAAATCACAATGTCGCAGGTTTTGGTCGAAGGAAATGGTTGCTCCAGAATGGCCATTCTCAATAGACCCTCTGCTCTCAATGCTCTCAACACCAACATGGTATCTTTCCTTTTCCTCTCATTGCTTCTCAAGACCAACAAAAGAGGGTCACTAAAAGCCCGTAAATTTGGCTCCCAATTTGATGAGTCCGACGTTTGCTTGTGACCCTTTTGCTTTTAAACTTCCAATCACTCGTGATTGTTTGATATGTTTGATTTTGTTGTGATTGCACACTACCTAAAGTGGTATCAATCTTTTGGGTGGTAACATGCTTTTGGGTTATGATTGTGGTTTTCTCAGGCGGCTACGCTGCATAAACTCTATAGGAGTTGGGAAGATAACCCTGATATTGGTTTTGTGATGATGAAGGTAATCTCTATTTTTTCTATGAATTTAATTTTCATTTTGATGTACTATCTGGCTAGTGTTTTTTACATGGTTAACCAGCTACAAGGTGGCAAATCAAGGTTTCAATCCCAGTTGAAAGAGGTTGCTAGTTGCTAGAGGTCTCGCATCCACTAAAAATATGGTCAAGTTATAATATATATAACTAGGTGCAAACCTTACCTTACAAGTCAATTTGTAGGATTAAGTTAGGCTTAAATCTATTTTTTTAGATGGTATCAGAGTGTATCCTAATAATGTTGGACCATCTATAAATATTTAGTTCCACGTTTGATATGCTTGAGAGAATGTGTTGAAGATCTCATCAACCAAAGATATAGCTAAATTGTAGTATATAAATAGGTGCAATCCTCATCTTACAAACTGGTTTTATAGGATTGATTTAGGTTTAAATCCACTTTTTAAGAGATGCATATGGGAAATAAAAACAAACAAAAAATTACCTTATATATAAATTTTAAGGTTATTATTACTAAAATTATTAATTTTCAGTTATATGACAGTCTTTGATTGGATAACAGTGTAAAAAACCTTAGTGTATTCCAATTAAATTCTTTTTTCAATTATATTTTGCCCTTTTATTCACATTGCACTTTCACTGCTAGCAATGATCTTGTCCTCATGCATGTCTAACGATGTGATACTTCCATAATATTTTCAATTTTCTTAAGGGCAGTGGCCGAGCGTTTGCAGCTGGTGGAGATATTGTTGCGCTTTACCATTTGATAAACAAAGGTAAATATCAAGGTTTCTTTTTATGTAGATCTGGACAGAAAATTTCTTCTCAGAATCTTATTCAGTTGTCTTAGTTTTGAGGTTCTAAAAGGTTTGTTTATTTGCTGGTATGAAATAAGACTGTTAGATCGGTTAGTTTGTTAGCTATAAGTAGCAAGTTAACTAATTGATCCACATTCAAGTCATATCTTGTAATAAACACTTCTGTAAATTCTTGAGAAATCTCAATGCAATCATTTGGGACTTTTCTTTCGTAAGATTTCGTCTTTTTTCTATGTTCTTCGAGATCATGCTTAATTCCTAGAACTAGAAGTTTTCATAACACTGACCATTTTGAGGGTTTTCCGAGACAAGGGACCTTGTGAAGTATCAATATTCAATACTAACTTGGTGATGATACGTAATGAATTGTCTGTTTAACATTTTTTAATTTTACATTTTGTGACAAACAACATCATACTCCAAAATGTTTTGGTATTTGATTTTTGGTGCTGAAGAAAGTGTAAGAGAAAGTGTAGGTTGCATCGATACTTAGGTTTCAGTGTTTCCATGCAATTGGTTCTAGGTATATTCTTGCTTCTATTTTAAACATGTATCTTTCTAATGCATTTTGGCTACTTAATTTTTTTTTATACAGCTATTTTGATTTTTTTTTCATACAATTTATGCAGGAAATATGGAAGCGTGTAAAGAATTTTTCAGAACAGCTTATAGTTTTATGTACCTGATAGGTACATATTTGAAGCCACATGTGAGTACATGGTATTTGGAGGCTGATATGTTATTTATGCTGTCTTTGTTTGACACATGTATAATTTGCTCATATGTGCTGTTTTGTTTGAATAGTTAGTCCTACTCAGGATTCATTTGTCGTGTAAGTGCTGATTTGTAACCATTGAAATTCTGATGTTTTTAAACAGTTGAATACGATCTTATTTCCATGAAATATATGATCTCACACCTATAAAAGTTCATAGAACTGCAATCAGTGATGCTGTGCAGCCCAATTGAAGGGGGTGTCAAAAATTACATGCTTACATGATAAAATAACATCAGATTGTACGTGGTAAAATAAAATAGAAGTCCTATTATGGTAGTTAGTTGTGATAAGACAAATTTCTATAATTTTAAGATTATCGGGCCATCTGTTTTTTCTCATTGTGTTATTACATTATAATAATTTTATTCAAAATTTGGCTTATAACTATGACTTAATTTGGGTATATTGTGGAAGAAGTATAAATTAACTTGATACATTGATTCTAATTCAACTTTTATGTGAATTTAAATACACTATAAATATTTTATTTTAGTGACATATAACTACATGGAACAATACGATCACATGTTGTAATTATACATCTTTTCAGCAAAAGTGGTTAAATTATGCGATACAAGTGATTAAGTTACATTACTTGTTTATTTAAATTTCCCTCTGCGATGGAACTTAATATTCTGACATGAAAGACTAATTATCAACGATTCTATTTTATAGTTTATCAACAAAATTATTGGATGCAACATTTCCCTCAGATGTGCATTTTATAAAATAGAGTATTACAGAGAAGCCACATCCGTTCATCACATGGCAGCAAGCATGCTGGATAAAAATCAATTTTTATGTTTACTAGTCAGTTACCATTTAAACAAAATTTATGCAATAATGAACTTCATGCAGGTGGCACTTCTAAATGGCATTACCATGGGTGGTGGGGCTGGAGTTTCAATCCCTGGGACATTCCGTGTTGCAACAGACAAAACTGTATGAAATCTAGCTCTGCATTGATCTCATTTTTGACAATTTTGATGGTGTGAGATTATATATTTTATTCTTGTATTTATCATTGATGGATTTGTTATTTGGATGATAGAACATGTGAATTGGGGTTCCCTTTCCTATTTTAGATTGAGAATTTTTTGTTTTTTTAATTTGGGTTACTTGTCCTAGTCAGATAGATACTTATTGGTCCTACAAATAATGATACTTTTATTGAATGGTTTAGGTGAGTATTTATGCTGAAACGTTAAAAGGAACGCTTACTTAAAAAATGTCATTTATTAAGCTACTTAAGGGTCCAGTCAATTTGGATACTTAAATAGTTATAGTCTATGTAATTTTAGTCTTTCAACATAATTTTAAATGAAATATTTTCAGAAAATTTCTATCGATGTTCTTTACTATTCAGGATTACAATTCTGATCATAACCATGGTGGTGGAGCTTCTCTCACACAAATCCTGCTATCTGACATTCCTATCCAATCTATTTGCCTAATTTCCCTTTTCCAACTGACATCTTAATATTTGAATTTAAATTATGTTGAGTATTATGGAAAATAAAAAGAATAAAAAGTTGTTTCAGTTGTTAATCAGTTCTTTTGGCTTGATTTTAGAGTATTAATTCTTTATACTTCTATTATACTTTTAAATCATTCAGGAAGAGTTAAGAAAATTAAAGAACATACAGTATATGCTGAAACACTTCACTCATGATTACAAAAACAGTGAATATTGTGCACATTCACTGCTGAAAATTTTGGTCATTACATTATTTAATTCTGGAGTGTTTATGCAGTCTGTCACTGGTGAACTGTGACAGCCTACAAGTTGCTGATAGCATCTTTAGCCACCATCTTGCTAGACACTAGATGATATTTGAATGGATATGGAGTTGAAAACATAGCCAATTAGGTGCAATTAGTGTCTAGCAAGATGGGGTTCCAAAAATGTTATTGGCTACTCATTGGCTGGGTCACAAACTAGTACTATACGTGAAAATATGTGCACCATCCATCTTCTTTTTTAAAGCTAAATTAGTTTGTGTTCCACATTTGAAGTATGGGTGTCTTGGACATTGGTAAAAATTAATAAGGCAACATGGGGTTATTTTTATGCCATTTGGTTCAGCTTTGGATTTAGAACAGAGAAAACTTATTTTTGTTGTATATTGGGTTTCCGCTCTTTTCTGTCCTAAGCCAGATATAATTAACAAGGATTAGGCTCTACTAGTATTCAGGGTGTCACATGAATAATTAGTTTAAATTTGAGTTTGAAATGATAAATAGGTAACAAGTTGGATGCCTCTTTGTCTAAGTTCTATGCCTTCTACTTAATCACGTGCTTCTTTGTGCCATTGCTACAATGTACATCTTTTTCTTCTATTTGGAGACATGGCATATTTTTGCTATGTAGTTTGTACCCTGTATATTTGTTCTAGAAGTTTGTCTTCATTTTGGCCGATATGTGCATAGAAAAACTTTATGTGTATGCTTAGTTTTATTATAACTTATCCCCATTTTGCAGATTTTTGCTACCCCTGAAGTTCATATTGGATTCCATCCTGATGCTGCAGCATCTTTTTACCTTTCACATTTACCTGGTCATTTAGGTATGGTCTTACTTACATGCCTCATCTACTTTAAGTTACTCAAAATCCCTCTACTTGGAACGGGAGATTCTAAATAATTCCAATTGTAAATAATTCTGATGACAATATAATGTTCTACTCATACACTGGTCTTATGAACTTGGGGGAGGGGAAGGGATAGTAGAAAGTTCTGAAAATGAGGTAAGGCCTATTTGTTAAAATGTGGTTCTTTTGGAATAATGTGGTTCTCTTGTTCAAATTTAAGCTTCTCTTTATAAACATTTGTGTTTATGTTAGACCTGTTACAATTTGGTATAGAATAAGAATTTTAAAGAATTGAGAAGTATATAGTAGAGATTTTTGCACTTTGTAACTGTTACTTCATTCTAGAGTTGATGATATTTGGCATTGTGAAGAATGAAGGGTAACCATTATTGGTGATCCGTGGTAGTCATTAGCTTTATTTTTGAACTAGGATAACCACTATAGTTATTAATAGAAATTTCAGTGGCATCGAGCTTAGTTACAGTTCTCAAGCCTATCACTTTTCTCTGCAAATGACGAGTCTTGACATTTAAACTGGGATAACATGCTTCCTTTGCCATTCTCTGGTGCATTTGTCTGGAGCAGAATATTATTTAAAGGTGTCTCATTGGCCTTAATTTTGTTTTGTGATAGGGTATGTTTTAGCCTCTCTCTGGTGTTTTTCCCAAGACCTAAGGTTGATTTTAAGCCTTCTCCACTATGCAGGGGGATTGGGCTGCCTTGCTACATTCCTAGTGTCCTTTATTCATTTATTTGCCTTTTTTGCTTTTGTGGATACTTTTCCTTGTCGCACTTCGTACTTATGTTCTCTCCAATAGTAGTTCTTTTTCCAACAAAGTGACTACAATCAATGATGGCCATGGATAGGGCTTAAGGTCGGTCTTAGTTATGTTGGAATCTTGATTTTATGACAAGAATTGTAATTATGCAATAAATTGGTCCATCCTTCAAAATTTAGTTTCTCCTTATTGATATTGGAATTTGGAATCCTGAACGATACATAAAATGTAATATGAACACTAATTTTCTGAGGTCTAATTGTTATTTTTACTCCTATTGATATCAACTATTATACACCAACTCTTTTTCTGTAGCCTTATTAATTACATCTAGTATATAAACATCACAAATAATTGATTGATGAGGTTTTTAAAGAGGTTAATCATCCTATTTTCCACAAAAATGATTGAGGGAAATTCATGGGTTCAGAATCTTCAGATCTAGTCATCAACTGAAAGTATGTTTGATGAACTTCCTCCATCTAGTCTTTCTTTGTTTCAAAGGTTGTTATTCTATGCAGGAGAGTACTTGGCTCTGACAGGGGAAAAGCTCAACGGAGTAGAGATGGTTACCTGCGGGCTTGCTACACACTATTCATCAAGTGCAGTTTAGTTCTGCTTAACACTTCTTGCTTGATTTAATTTAATTTTAATAGAATTTTCAGATTCTTAAAAGTCAATTTTTTTTGCTTTCTTGTCCTACGGTAGAGGCTTCCTTTAATTGAAGAACAGCTGGGGAAATTGGTTACTGATGACCCATCTGTCATCGAAGCCACTTTAGAACATTATGGGGACCTTGCACAGCCAGACAGCAGTAGTGTACTACAAAGGTTTGACCTACCATACATTCTGCCTAAGGTTTATTTTTTTTAATAAAGAAATAATTAAAAAACAGAGATAGAATGACAGTGACTTCTGTATAAAAAGAAAAAAGAAACTGAAAAGTACACTCTGTCTTGGAATTGCCCTTCATTCCCTCTAAAAATTAAATCATCCATTAGCTGAAGGCCAACAAGAAGATAAGAAAATAGTCTGATGTAAGTTTGTTTTTGGGATGCTTAATTTATTTTCCTTGTATGTCATATTTTGACTTATAATATATTATAACCCTTATTTCTACTTTTCATTTTCTTAGGATTGAAATTCTAGATAAATGCTTTTGCCATGACACAGTTGAAGAGATTGTTGATGCTATGGTGAGATACCCATCTTTCTTTTCAGAATCTTCTTTTCAACACAATTCTTTATTGTGGAAATCAACTTTCTTTACATGGGTACATTACACATTTATTCAAAATTTATCTCTTGGAGAAAACACACATCGTTAAGAGTTCTTAGTAGGGGTTTTGTGGTTAGATCCAGTTAGAGGCTGCTCTTCTGTTTACTGATAATTTGACCCATCTTTTGATAAGTTTTTTCGTTGGCAAGAAGGAAAAATGAAATAAGTTTCACTAAAATACACTAGTCAAAACTTATCTTTTAGAGAAGCTAATATGAGATAACTTCTACAAATGATTTTTGTGTAAACTAATTTTAGTTTATGAAGCAACTTATTTCATTTTTCTTATTTTCTTCACCTAGAAATACTTATGAAGAAATTTATCGAGACAGATTCAAATTATATTTTTGATAGTCCGGAAAAAATGAAGTATTAGGAATGGTAATAGCTAACTCATCATTGTTAATCTCCCTATCTTTTTATTCTAGCTAATTCAACATTGTTAATCTCCCTATCTGTTTTTATTCTAAATATAATAGGCTCTCAGTAAGAAAGATAGAGTCAGCCTAATGACACATAATTTTGTAGCAACATCTTCTAGCACATTACTCATGTCATTTAAGAACCACACACAAAAATTCTTTGCAACATCAAGCTTGTAGGATCAAATATCTTGCATGTCCTTTCTTCTGTGTGTTTGTGTGTGTGTGGCTTGACTATTTGGTGAACATTTTATATTTTCTATATTTCTTATTATTCTTAAATTTGTCTTAGGAAAATGTAGCAAGCGAAACAAAAGATGCATGGTGCATTTCCACCCTAAATAGACTGAAAGAAGCCTCTCCATTGAGCTTGAAGGTTGCCTTGAGATCTGTGAGTTCCTTTGGCATCTCTAAAGTCTAAACAATTCCTAATTTCTTTGCTCTATAAGAAATCACATTTATAAAGTTCACCCCTAGGACTCCAGAAGAGATGTAGGTAGAACTAAAAACAAGTTTAACAAAGTTTCTTAGAAGATAATATAAACTATTCTGACAGATGTATTTGGTGCAGATACGGGAAGGTAGATTTCAGACCCTTGATCAATGTTTGGTGCGTGAGTACCGTATGACTTTACAAGCAATACATAGGAAAATATCTGGGGATATCTCTGAGGTATAACTATTTTTTTTATCTCTGCAAACAAAATCAAACTTATTCTGTTTAAATTCAAGAGTTAATTTTAATTCGTTTTAGGGAGTAAGGGCACGCGTGGTGGACAAGGACTTTGCACCAAAGGTAGTCTTTCAACTTTAATATAATTTACTCTTTCATAATTACTTCAGTTCAAAGATTTTTCCATACAAGTTAAGAATAATAGTAAATATATCACTTGTTAAACTAACTCTGCACTCAATAAATATGCATTACTTTTATCCACTATCAATACAAACATTGATATAATTTATTTGCAGGCAAGTTAGGAATAAATAATTTACACTTGATTGAAAATTAGAATTTTTATATAGTTTTTTTAAAAGATTAAAATTACAATCATTTTGGGACAGACAAAAGTATCATTTTTAACTTGAGAATGCTATATGCTTTCTTGTATCTAAATGATGTTTTAATGAAACAGTCTTTCCAGATTGCCAACATGTCATCTGTCTACAATGACTATTAACATTTTTCTTTTCATATATGAAGTTCATGTGATTAATATGGCTTCTTAAGTAAAGTAGTGCAATTTGGTTTCAGAGTTCACGTAAATGGAAATTTTAAAAAAATTACAAATATGAGTAAGTCGTGCCTGAATGATAACTTCATTGCAAAGAATCATGAGAATCATGCTATAAATGTGTATTTGAGATTCCTATACAATGAAATGTATGCAGTGGGATCCTCCAACGTTAGAAAATGTTTCTCAAGATATGGTGGATCAATACTTCTTTCCTCTTAGTGAGGCTGAACCTGATCTAGAGCTGCCTACAAAAAGTCGTGAAGCATTTTTGTAGTTTGTTTCCTTTGAACATCTGCATATACACACACACCATTGGTATTTTGCCAAGACTATCTTAACCTTGTACCTTTTGAACATATGATGGTAGCTTCTAGTGGTTTACCACAATAATATGTAGTTTGTTCCACCTATGGATTTTGAAACAACTTTTTGTCTTTTCAAATAGTAAATGAGATTATGGTTAAATAAACTTTATATAACCGATTATAAAGTGATGTTACTTATTTATATATTATAGTTTGACTATATTTCTTTTTGTTTAAGATGGATCTTCAACTATGTTGTACAAACACTGACACATACGATATAGATACGGACACAGAGATACGTATAATATCTAAAATGTAGGACATGAGAACACAGTTCTATAAATTATATAATTATGAATTATATAAATTGAAAATAAAGATTTATGTGCACATATATGTTCCAGATAATGTTTTGTTGCAGAAAGATGTTTTTCATGAGTGATTCAAAATAACTTGCTTCTTATTTTTATAATTATAATAAAAATTTATACAATAAGTTTGAGTTTTTATAAAATTAATGTATTTTTTTAAAAATTGTGTTAGGACCGTATTAAAATTGTCAGAAATCCAACAAAGACTTTTTGAATTAAACACTTCATATATACGTGTTTTATAAGTGTCATACGAGTGTCGTTGTCCGATATGAGTATCCGACACTGACACGCCATTTAAGAGGAGTGTCTAAGCTTCATAGATCTTCAATGATAACATTAATCTTTTGTTAGAAGAAATAAATATTGAGAAAAGTTATACTCCATAGAAAAAGTGCAGAGGTGTATTGATCGGTTCTTACTTACAAGCCACTTATTTTGTGGAGTTAAATTTGAACTTATCCCAGGTTTAAGATTTTTTTTGTTGTCTTTCAAAAATTAAAATTGGATTGATTAAGTTACACCATCAAATCAATACTTAAACCAATCTGAGTAGTTAAATTATGTGATTTTTTTAAATGTTATGGATTAATATTTTTTTTAATTAATCAATGGTAATAACTCCTTATTTTATCTTTCAAGGCAAAATTTTCAATTTAGAGAAGTGAAATTTAAAATTTAACACCATTTCATTTAAGTGATTGAACTCACCAATTTACACAATCCACACAATCCAATCATATATAATCAATGAAGCAATGAAGCGGTTAATGCGTCATATTTTTTCATTTTTTTTTGTAATTTTATTTTTTAGAATTTTTGAATGATTTATTATATTATATTGTAATTTGTTTTTGTAATTAGTGTAAAAGAGTGATTTCTGGTGTGTACATTTAGAGTTATTTTCTAAACTATATGTACACCATTGGTATTTTGCCAAGGCTATCTTAAGCTTGTACTTTTTGACCATATGATGGTAGCTTCAACTGGTTTACCACAATAATATGTAGTTTGTTCCACCTCTGGATTTTGAAACAACTTTAGTCTTTTCAAATAATTAGTAAATCTTTTCAAATAATTAGTAAATGAGTTTATGGTTAAATAAATTTTATATAATCAATTTATAAGATGATGATGTTTGTAAGTTATTTATATATTATAATTTCACTATAGTTTTGGTTGATATGGATCTTCAATAATAACTTTGATCTTTTGACATAAGAAATAATTAGGCAATTGCTTCCTGCACCATATAACTGCACCCAATTTCAATGAAAAGACAAAAATACTCTTAATGTATTATTTTTTATATTACGGATTTTCTTATCTGTAATGAGCTTTTGATTTTTATTTTTGGATTTTTGTATCCGGAACACAAAAAACTCTTTCGGATATATTTTTCCGGAATGTATTATTTTTCTATTCTGGATTTTTATTTCCAGAATAAAGGTTATTTTTGGAATTTTTTAAATTGTGTTGGGTGCAGGTTGGAAAATGTTGGGTGTAGGAATAATTATTGAGAAAAATTCTATAGTGCAGAGGTGTATTGAGGTGAGATCAATTTACAAGCCATTTATTTTGTGAAGTTAAATCTAACTCATCCTTATGAAGGTCAAGATTTTTATTGTTGTCTTTCAGAAATTAAAATTGAATTGGATTGATTAAGTTACCATGAAAAAAAAATCAATACTTTAATAAATATGAGTAGTTAAATTATGTGATTTTTTAAAATGTTATGGGTTAATGTTTTTTTAATTAATATTAACTCCTTATTTTATCTTTCAAGGTAAAATTTTCAATATAGAGAAGTTAAATTTAGAATTTAACGTGATTTCATTTAAGTGACTGAAATCAAATCACTAATTGACACAATCTAATCATATATAATCATATATATTTTGAAATGTAAGATCTATAATGTATTAATACATTTTTATTGCACAATCTTGTAATACATAAGGTGGTCAAAATCCAATCCAAATCCAAATATTTGAATCAAATTTAAAATTTAAATCCATATTTTTTTAAAAATAATTTGAATTTCTATAAATCCAAATCCAAATATTTGGATTGGAAATCCAAATCCATATTTTTTATAAATTTATATAATATCAAAAATTATTAGTATAATGTAATTTATTTTTTTATGATAAAGATTTATTATTAATTTTTTTAATGTTAAGCTTATGTTTTCAATTATTTATTAATTTTAATATTTTATAGTAGCTTAACATTTTTATATTTACGCATTTATTATTTATTTAATATATACTTAAATAAGTAAGTTTGATTTTAGGAGAAATTTTGTATCCTGATTTTATTTTCAATTATATAGATAAAATATAAATTAAATAATTTTAATATGTTTAATTTAAAATTTTCTTATTATGCATATTTTAATTTTGGTAAAAAAAACTTAATAAAAAATTACTCCGTTAATTTTATTAAGGTAAAACATTCTCTATTTTTTATTTTTTTGTTATAAAAATTATTTAATTTTTAAAATATTAAAATAAATTGTATAAAAGAGATTATTTTTCACTTATGTCAATTCAGTAGAAAAAATTTATTTTTTAAAATTCTAAAATGAATACCTCTTGACGAAAAACAAAAATTTAATATTTTTATTTCATGTATTTTTTTCTCTCTACATTTTTGTAAAATAAAAAAAATTGTTAAAATTTATCAGTGCCTCAGGCGTTCACGTTATAATGGTTTGAAATAATTTATGTGACAACATTTCCAGCAACTATAACCATGGTTTGAAATAATTTGTGGTTAACCAATCTTTCAACATGAGGAACTAAAGTCTTGTAGTACATTTCACATTGTGACCATGCAATGAATATGGATTGGATATTTGGATTATCCATTTTCTAAAATCTGTATAAATAAAATGAAACTCTGATCTAGAAAAGTTTTAAAAATATGGATCAAAATCAAAATCTGATTTAAACAAATGGATTGGAGCAGTTTAAAAATAGTGTTAGGCATTCTGGTGTAACGGCCTCACTTGCCGTTAGCTCTTATCTGCATGGGCTCTGTATATGTATATATATCTTGATAGTTGCTTTGCAATATATAGTGATATCTTTTAATAATAATTCTTTAGTTTCACCTCTCTCTCTCATGGCCCACTGCTCACTCTAACATGGTATCAAGAGCTTCTTTTTTTTCTTTCTTCTCCTCTTCGTAATGTCGTCTACC
>Ga0123342_1004298_pt1 | contig 21840 bp, 13 predicted proteins | sample Turbeawhitnodule_FD_89960 | JGI IMG/M metagenome (GOLD analysis project Ga0123342, IMG submission 89960) | Root nodule microbial communities of legume samples collected from Mexico - Turtle bean Mexico white nodule | ecosystem: Host-associated > Plants > Roots > Nodule | place: Mexico: Nepantla...
TTAATTAATACTAATTGACTTTGGTTTTTTTGTAATTATGTCATGTATTTTTTACTTGAAATTAACATGATTACATCATTAATAATAATAAAAATAAATAGTAATTTATGTTTATAGATTCAATTTTTATGTTGTTGTAGGGTTTAATTTTTTATTTTCTTCATTCTTAAAAAGAAATAATTTTAAACTAAAAATTTTAATTTTTTTTATTTTATTTTATAAAAACTCATTTCTTTATTCATTAATTATATTTCTAACTATTTTAAAATTAAAAATATTTATTTTTTAATGCATTCAAAATTAAAATTATCAAAAATAAATAAATTATTATTTATTTATTTATTTTTGAAATGGTGCTACATAGGGAAATAAAAAATAAAATGGTGCTAGATAGGGAAATAAAAACAAAAGGGTGCTAGATAGGGAAATAAAAACAAAAGGGTGCTAGTTAGGGAAATAAAAGTCTAAATGGTACTAGATAGGGAATTTACCCGATTGAATGATTAAACAATTAATATTTATATTAGGATTTATTAGATATAAGTTTATTTCAAAAAAGCATACTTCAACGTGACTTGGTCCTTTAAAATGAAAATTTTAAAATTTAAATAAAATTAAAGTATCAATATTTTGAGAAGATATATAACTGAGGAGATATTAAGTTAATTTTATCAAGAACGTTCTGAGAAAATTAAATTCTATTAATTGAATTATTAAATATTTTAATATTTACTCAATGATCATAAAGTTTTAGACAAATTGGACGTTTTACATGATTTATAGTCAACATTTACTTGTTTTAATTCTTAAAAACATATTACATATTAAATTAAATTTATTTAATACACTATAAAATGATTTTTAAATTTTATAAAAAGTTTACAAATTTGATTTATTGAATAGAATTTCAAATAGTGGCTAGATCAGTAAAATTAATTTGAACAGATAAATTTTAATGCATAATTTAATAATATGAAATTAAATTATAGTTATATTGAAAGTGAAAAAGTTCTCACATGAACATTATTCTCGTTGGGAATTTCTCCTTAATTAATGGGAGACTATTACCAATAAATTTTGGTAATTGATTCATTGAATTATATATTCAAAAGTTTTGAAATTATATCTCTCTTAAAGATAATCTTTTAAAGGTATCTTAAATATGTGACAAACATTAATTATTCATTATCTCTTTTATGAATGAAGTAGTTTTTTCCTCCTTCTCTAGGTAAAGGGCATTTGTGAGAAATAGAAAAGTAAGCAAGGGAGAAAAACAACATAAAAAAGTAATTGAGAGAAACGATATTCACCATTATGTGAGATTAAAAATTTTAGTCTGAGACTAAAGAGACATTGTATTTCATCCTTGGTAAAATTAAATCTTAACTTTGTACAAAAGAAACATATATTTTAATCAAATTTTCATAGTTAAAACATTTTATAGACTAATTACATAAGTTGTTAAAGTGTTTCTGTTAAAAATTATTTTTATCATTATTCTTTCTTGTTCTATTTTTTTATATATACTTATTTCTTATGCAAGTATCTATTTTGTGTATACAAAAAAAACAAAGAAAATTAGTTTTGATTTTCCTAATAATTTCTTAGGAGGGCGAAAAGGCTATACAAATCCAAGAAATTAAAAAAAAAAATATGCAACTCATCATATATCACCCTTATTTCATATGTCTGATTCTTTTGAATAATATACAGAACACAGTCAGCAAGCTGTAAGCAGGACAAAACTAATTACTGCTCCGTCTCCAAAAATCAGTAGAAAAAATGAGGAAAGAAAAGAATTTTCAATCCATATCTGCAGTTTGTGTTTTCCATATACATTTGGATGGAGTTGATTTTATTCTTACAACTTTGTTTCCTGGTTGTCCTTGCTTCTTTGTCAGATTTTCTTGAGGATTACTATTTATTTTTACCACATCAGCTTTGACTATGTGATGATCTGAAGTCCCTTTGGAAGAAAGAACTAAGTACGAACCCGAAACGAATTTATACGGAGAATCTGAGGAAGATAATATGTAATCTACCCGAGTCCCATACTTACACGTTCCTTGAACACCTGCATATATCAAATTTATACTTAATTCATCAATAAAGTTGAACCTCATAATTAAGATAAACATTAAGAGTTTGGTGTTGTACTTTGTCCTTTGGCGATCATCACAACAGACTCATATTCCCCTGAAAACTCCTTTGCATCCCTGTACTGCCTGTTCTTCAGATACTTCATGACTTCAACCTTCGGTGTTGGCTTTCCCATCTCTTCATAGTACTACACACAAACCAACCAACCCATTCACAATTTTTATGTTTGCTTTTTGAGAAAATAGAGGTTGTTGTCATGATGGATATACCTTTACAATATCTGTCCATCTTTCTTGGGAATAATCCGATTCATCAAGCGAATTAAGGCCCCCAGCTAAAATGTGTGGCTCATCATTAGATTCAATTATTGCATTTATCTGCTTCATTCTCCATTTCTCATCAAGATGATCAAGGTTGGTGCAGTAAAACTGTAGTTCACCTTCTTCGGGTACATCGATAGTGGCCTTCAGAACATTCCTGTTGCATAAAATTGCAATTTCTTGTATGTCACCTTTCACCCTTGTTATACTAACACATTCTAACCCACCGAATTTAAGAGACATTTTCTTTAATTGTAGTTGTTCTAGCTAAAATTGTTTTTAAGTTCCAACCTTTCGCAGACTGTATTTCCACTAATGTTTCCATAATCATTCTTTAACATATGGGCATGGCAACGAGTACCTTCTGATTAAAGTAAGACAAATTTCTTGCTTTCAATCATTATGAAATTGAGCAAGAAAAACATTGATAATATTCTTACTCTCCTTCATGATCAGAAAAAATGGACGTACATAACATTGAAATGTTGTCTTGAAACGGCAACATTACTAAGTTTTTGCAATATTCCAAAGTGATGATAATTTCATACGTACATAACATTGTATAAATTTGCTTGACTCCAAACATAAAACTATTTTATTGTGCCGTCTCTACCCCTGAAAGAAAAACAAGAGAAACTTGTTGGAGAAGAATGTTATATTTTTTATTCCCCTGGTATGTTTTTTTTTTTACAATTTTAATTTCATATTTTTGTAATTATTCTGTTTTAACCTAATATATATTGTTTAAAGAAAATGTAATGCGACATAATTTTAAGGTGCTGTCAAGTCAGAGATGCAAAACTTTATTGTCAAATATTAAATGTCAGTTAAAAAATAACCAAAATTTACAGAATAATTAAAACAATAGAATATAAAATTTATAAAAGAAAATTCAGGAAAGGAAAATAATAAAAATATTAAAAATACACACACTAGTGTTATATTTATCGGAGACTATACCAGCATTAAAAACTGTAATATCACAGATCGAAGTATTAAAGAAGCTTGTTCTACAAGACCTAGAACGTTGGAGGTGCGTGTGTAGGTAAACAAATTGAGCAATGAATAATCCATAAATTTGTTCACAAGAATGTTGATGGAAAATGTCAAATCTGAAATGAAGATACATCCATAGCTGACAGACACCACAAAAGCTTAGGTGGGGACATTTATCTCTGCACAGTGCATACATTCATTCATAAAGCTATTATTACAGTTGGTTTTCCGTGCTTCTTATCAGTGCCAGTTGCAAACACTAGAAACAAAGAAAAAACAGAAACCCCCACCATCCATAAACGACACGGCATTTGTTTTTTCGTTAGCACTGGATCAAACCAAGACACAACAAGCAATTAAGTAGTAAACTGTAACTACAGTAACTAATTAACTGAGAAATTACCTGAAATCGGTGTGGTCGAAGATTTTCTGCAGCTTCCACCGTTTAATGGGCCACTTGGACAAAACGGCGTTGCCGTATTGAGGGGCCCAGCTTTCGGCGAAGACGTAGTTCATCCCCAAAGCTCGAGCCAAATCAGACAAAGGCTTCATCCCGTTCTCTTCCTCCGCCTTCACGTCTTGCAATCCCAAAACGTCGGCGTTTACCTCTCTCAGAACTTCAAGCACCGTTTTCCTCTGCCTCTCTCCCTCCACTCCCTCGGCGAAACTCCACGACCATGAGAACGACCCTTTTGCTCTCTCGTGCTCCGAGAAGCTCGTTTGCCGCAGCGAAATCTCGTTGTCGGGTAAGTTGATCGACACTCGCAGCTTTGACTTGCCCAACAGCGGAGACTGCGATTGTTTCAATATGCCTCGCGGTCGGTCGTACGTTGACTTTGGTCGCTCCACGTTGTCGTCGTCTGAGGTGGCGCTTTTGTCTGGTTGGGGAAGCACCGGTGCCATAGAGAAGAATGCGGCGTTGAACGTAGCGATTCGTATTGGTTTGGAAGGAGGAGGGGGAGGTTCGGGGGTGCAGGTGCTTGGTTCTGTGTGAGGTTTGGGAGTGGTCTTGCCGAAGCGCGGCTTGGACTTGGAACGACGCCGTAGTGGCCACTTGAGGTGGGAGCTGAGGCGACGGAGCTTCTTGTTGAGGAGTTTAAGCATGATGGAGAAATTTTCAGCTCTTGTGGTTCTAATGTTTTCTATTTCAGTGTGGTATAGAAGGGTTCTTTGAATAAAATAGGACACGACAATCTTAAAATCTAATTACTGTTAACTAGGTTAATTATGCTAGTAAATTAATTTACTGACGATTTTTTTTTTCTGACCATGGATGTGTGATGTTGGAGATGACAAGTTCACAAACCCACCATTCTGACAATGAGTTTAAAGTGACATTCTACGTGGGCTCTATCTAACAAGAAAAAGAAAAATTAGAAATGGACAAAGCTGCTACATGCATTGGTGAAAGCAAGAAAATTAACAATCTCACTCGTCTTTAGGACACATGCCTAATGCTCACAGGTTCACTGCATGCCCGCTACATCTCTAACATGCAAAAAGGTTCCACTGTCACTACCAAAAAATATCACTTCAACCAAAACAAAACAATATAAAGGAAAAAGAAAATCACTCTCCTTTCACACCTCGCAGCGGTGGGACGAAATCAGAAAATAAAAACTGCAGTTTATATTAGTTTGCAAATTATTTTCTTTTTCTATTTTAATTATTTTCTTGAACGGATATGGGACTTAGAGAACGATTGTTCATGTCTCTTCCTTCAGTCAGTCACTCATGTTCTAAGCTCCCTACTACGTCTTCCTTCTCTTGGTCCTTTGGTTTTACAGGCGGGAGTGGTACCTGCAAAAGGCACTCCAACACTCAAGTCAGTCGAGGTGTTAGCACTCAGATGTCAGAGTATTGTAGACAATGATGTATCTTTCTCCTTAAAATACATGTTATTTATATTAATTTAATGGAACTTCATTGAGGGGCCGGATTAGAAGGTTGATTCATGTTTAGAATTGCACTAAACAACTCTTAACTATAGATTAGCACTGTTGATCTAGTCAACCTTTGGCTCGTCGTCTGGGATCAGTCGATCACGTGTCGTCATGTGACCCTCTCACCAGGGTTAGGTGGTTAACTGATCCGAGTACTGGCCGACTCACTAAGTCGTCCGGTCATACTGGTACAGTTTTAAACATTCACATTCATTGAATATCATTACTACTTCCACAACATGGTTGACACTAGGAGTGACAATATGTCTGTTCTGTTTGTATTTTTTTTTTAATAGGATAAAGAGTTCATGTGTCACTCGTTTAATTTATTTAACTTTATATATTTTTTCATGTGTAATTAAAGATAGAGAGTAGTTTGAGTTTATTTTTGGTTAAAGGAGACATTGTTTGGCTGAAAACAAAAGATGGGTGACTCAAACATGCCATATTGACAGTATCTGGCCCCAACTGCTCCACAAAAGATAATTGGCTTCCTTCAATTGTTTTTATTTAACAAATGACACTATAGCCTTTTAGGGAAACAAAGTTGCTCAACTTAGTTTATATGCAAATATAAGAGAAATCATGATCATATATTCGTTGCATCCACGTAAGTGATTGGGGCAAAAGTTCACAGCCCTGTTGCCTTTTATCCAAAACTACTCTTATTCTTTTCTAGCTTTCCTACTTTGATTGAAACGATGCAACAAACCAAATAGGGAAAAACAAAGTCTAACAGTAATAATATGACTGTGATCCAACAACTCTGCTCATTGCCATACAAATGGGATTCATATAAAGATTGATTGGAATTGAACTATATAACGTGGTGTTCTATGACTTACTTAATAATTTCTTCTCCCATACCCTACCAATTTTTCTAACAATCTAAACCATAGACAAGTGAGATTTTGTATGATATAAAACCCATCATGTTAGTTGTAGTGGGGGACCTCAGCCTCAACACATCACCTTTCCCTTCGCATGCTTCAGTATTTTACATTGAACCTTGGATTTTTCTTTTCTCGTTTGGTTTCATTAGAAGATAAGTAATTATAAATGCATATTATGTTGTGAGTAGAAGTACTTGTTATAAGAAAAAGACAATTAACCTTTCCTCAAAGAAGATATACAAGAAAAGCTTCTTAATTTTGTATGCATAGTGACATGGTTCTGTGGGACAAGGCAAGAGTGAAAAGATGAAATAGGATGAATAATTGTTTTAATTAAGGTTTGACATGTGTATATATAGTTAATTGAAGCTCTTCCCTTTACATCAAGATGCAATCTTAGTTTTATAGTAAGATGATTGACACATTGAGGATTTGACAGCCACTCATAATTATAAGATGTAAAAGGTAATGTAGATCACGTGGTGTCAATTTCCGTAGAAAACGAAGGTTGAGATTAAGATTGAAAAAGAAAGAGAGGTTGATTGGGAATGAGTGGCTCAAAGGCTCACATTGGTACTTATCAGGTAGAATAACGTAGTATGAATGATTTTAAATAGAGGGAAACCAACGTCAAAATATCGACAAATTGTACCCACTTAAATCATTGTTTTCAAAATGAAGATTAGGAAAAGTAATGTATATTTATTGCTATGAACTAATATCTGGGTCTGGTTGTTTTTTACGTCTCAAATAAGATGCCAAATGCATAAATTTGGTCTTCCAAGCTCCCAAAGTTCTTCGCATATTGACAAATTTTTTATTCTTCAAACCATGTTCTGAGTTCTGGCCGTTGGAAGTTCCTTTCATTATAATTATTTATAGGAGAACATTCTATATCTGTATCAGAGTTGTAATGTTTATGGTATGTTAATAATCTCTTCACTGATTAACTTTGATTATAAATGTCCGATTTAATCTTAAGGAATTTTAATTGGTATTTTTTTCATTATATCAGGATTTCATATTAGGTGATTATTCTGGGTTGATTATAGTAAAATCGTATGTGAGATACACATTTTTCAACTTATTTATTAATAACTAGATCTAATTTTCTTAATTAGTATGATAGAAAAATCTTATGTGAGATACATATCTTCAAATTATTTATTAGTAACTAGATCCTAATTTTCTTAATTAATATTGAATGATTGTGTAAGTTAGAATCATATACTTGTCTCTACAAAAATCAATCATCAAACATAAAAAAAAATAAAGAACAGACTAATAATTAAGAAGTCTTACATGATAACATAAATTATTGGTAGCTAGTAGTTGGAATGAGAAATTGTGTAAAGGGTTTACATAGGTGTGGGATGCGAATGAGCTGTGGTAAAGATGCATTATTAGAGAACGTGCATGTATGGTTCAGTGCCGTATCCTACATACGTATATAACATCTCGCTGGCGTTTTTACAAATGCAATTTAACATTTCTATAGCAGACACTTTATCAGCACAACAATCAAAGGAGAGGGAAGGAGTTGATTAGAGAGAATTAGAAGGGATGTGTAAGGTTGTTTGAATTGGAGATAATAGAATAGATTTTTCAATATTATTTATTAAAATTTGTGAATGATGTGATTATTAAGAGATAATTTAAAAATTATTTTAAAAGTATAAAATATAAATTTACAAATTTATTTTTGTCATTAAAAAATATTTTAAAATGAATTATCTTTTTTTTTTAAATTTGAGTTAATTATTTTTTTTATAATATATAATATTCATAATTACTCTTATTTTATAATATAAAATAACTTTGTGTTAAATTCAGATAAATTTATTAAATATATTAAAATTTATCAAAATAATATTTATTATTATATACATTTGTTATTTTATATAATTATATATGTTTTTGTTGATATTAACATTTTATTTTATTATTTTTATTGTTTATAATTATATGTTGTTATGAATAGTATAATTAAATATATTTAAAATTATTAAATAAATTTATGTAATATTTAAATTTGTATATTGTATATTATAGGTATATTATTATAATAGTAATAAAATAAATAATATTATTAATATTTTGAATAATTTATATTTTAAAAATAATGTACAATTTAAACATAATAATCCTATACAATTCACATATTTTCGTAAATATTAGAAAATATTGACTAACAACAATGAAAAAAATTATATTTTATTTTTTTATGTATAATTTTTTCTTTCAATTTGTATCCAATAAAATAAAGAAAATAAAATAACAATTTTCGCTTATCATTAATAAAAACATTAGATGAACATGAAATAGTCAGTGATTACAATAAATAAATGAAGTTATTAAATTAGAATTCTAAATTATGTTGTGTTATGGGAATTTAAAAAAATTACAAACATAATAATGTCCAATAACGTATTAAATTTAACTAACAATCAAAATAAATTCAACATAAAAAATAATAATGACACAATAAAAATACAATTAATGTTCTTCATTGAGTTGAAGCTGGTAAAGTGTATCTTCGATTCGGTCCAAACATGTGTGGATAATGTTGATATTTTTTTGTATATTTTGAATTCCCTCCCAAATTGGTGTTAACATCGCCGAATTATGGGAGATTTCGGGTTGAGGATGACCGCTTGCAACATGTTCTTGAGGCGATGGAGTGTCTTCGTGTTCTTGTTCATGTTTGTCATCAAGCCTTCCAAATTGTCACACACCATTGATCTCAAAGATATTCATTTTCTTCATGGTTTTTTTTCCAAATAAGTTATTCCACCCTAACGTGATTGATGACTCTCTCATCAAGTTCATGTCATATAGCAACATGAGGTGTGTGATTAAACAACCATATGGAAGAGGCATATCATTGTCGCAATATTTTATCATATGTTGCATGATATGATGAGGCCAATTAATCATTACATTACTTTTTAGGCACCATAATATGAAAACATCTTCATGAACCAACTGCGAGAAATTGCTCCCCCGAAGACCCAACATGTGTAATGAAGTAGTTTGCCATTCATAGTCAAACTACCTACGTTTCTTATATTTTAATCGTGCACCTCTTCTCTTGTCATGGTTAATAGGGCTTGTTGTTGACGATCAAAATGTATGTCCTCAGGGATGGTACCAAGGGTTATCAAGAGACCTCATCATATTTCAGATTCGCCACGTTATCCAATCCCTATATCTAATTATAATCTTGTGTGTGCCAATCTGAGTAGCAAGGTAACCCTCTATTGTTATGTGTGATTTGAATAAAAAAACCCTAACCATATCCTCATAATATGGTAGTCTTATACTAAGAAAGTGTTGCAATCCTTGTAAGTTCAAATATTCTTGAAACTGAAAACCAGATGTGGCAAAAATGGGAAATCTAAGACTTTTGGAGGTATGACTGGTTTTCCATGAAAATTTTCCTCAAATGCAACCATCTAACGTTTCGTTTGGAAATACTAGGAATAATCTAAAACACCCTCCCTCCTTTGTAGTGGGATCATAAGAACTTCACCATCATTTTGTCCGCTTTTACCCTTACCCTTAGGCATTTTTTACCTTTTCATTGATGAAGATGTCACCAATAGAGAAATTAAAACTTATGATGAAAATGTTACGAAACAATAAAAAAGAAATAATATATTAGAAAATATCCTCACACATAAATTTAAATGAAAAACAATTGAATAATAATAATATTAAAAATAGTAAATATATAAAATAAAACAAAAAAAAAATTAAATCGATTTATAAAAATTAAATACAGTAAACACATAATAAAAAAATAAATAAAAGTCTAAATATATTTATAAAAATTAAAAACAGTAAATGCGTAAAAAGAAATAAACAACACAGTAAAATCTTAAAAAAATGCAAATACAATTATTAATATTAAAAAGAGTAAACATATAAAAAAAATTAAACAATATCTTGTAAATAAAAAAGAATAAAAAAAATAAAGACATAATAACAATATATATATATATTTATAAAAATTAAAAACAATAAAAATATAGAATAAAAAACTAAATAGAAAATAATAAAAAATATAAAAAAAGTAAACAAATAATAAGAAGAAAATATAAATAAATTTATAAATTTTAAAAACAATAAACACATCAAGAAAATTAAATACATTTAAAACAATTAAAAATGATAAACACATAACAAAATAAACAAAACAATAAATACCTAAAAAAAATTAAAATTGTAAACAAAAATTATTAAAATTAAAAATAATAAACACATAAAAAAAACACATGTAATAATAAAAAATTTAAAAATATTAAACATGTGATAATATAAAAAATAAAAACAGTAAAATCATAAAATAAAAAACTACACAATAAACATAATAATAAAAACTGTAAAACCAATAAACACATAATAATAAAGAAACATAAATACATTAAAAAAATAAAAAACCATAAATAAATAATAACAAAGAAAAGAAACTACATTCGTCAAAAGCCGTAAAAAAAATAAACTAAACAATATATTTATTAAAAATAAAAACAGTAAATATATAGAAAACAAAATGTAAATACATTTTTAAAAGTTAAAAACAGTAACCGCACATAATAAAAAAAACTCTAAATACATTTAGAAAAAAAATTAAAAACTTACTTGAAGGTGAAGAGTACTAAAAAGAAAGAAGAAGCACTTGAAAGAAGAAGAAGAAATAGTGTGATGAAGAGAAGCAAAGAATCACACTCAAGATCCAATCTAGAAAAATAAATAAACATAACCGAATCAAACATTTCTCTCACACAAGGAAGAATTTATTCTCCTTCTACCTTTAAAAGCCACAAAATCAATTCTCCCAAATTACTTCTATCAAAAATCGATTCTGAATCATTTGAAAAATGGAAAATCGATTCTGCACGATTTGAAAAAATGGAAAATTGATTTTGCACCATGTACAAAAATAAGAAAATCGATTCTGGAAAATTCGAAAAAAGTGAGTTTTCTCTTGCTCAAACCCGTTCTTTCTCGTTTGTTCTGGGCACAAGAACACAACAAACATAACTATCACACCTAATTTCATTTATAGCAAACACAAGTTCATTTTCACATTCACATGTGCCCAAAGTGTTTAAAGGGTACGAAAGTAAAATGCTATCTGTGTCCTCTTTGCCACCTGTAATCCTCCCAAATCTTCTCAGCTTTGTGAGGAAGAAAAAGACTTCTCACCCCGCTCTCTCATCTGCACCCACACCTTTAAATACACGGATCCAAACAGGAACTCCCCTGCTCGCCCCTCCATCTTTATTGATCACACCCGCAAACAAACAATATCTTCATAAACTGCACAAATATATTTCATTATTCATGAGTGAGTTCCACAACTAAAGATGCTCAATCACTGATTCTTCTTAAAAGAAGCACTCTTTAGTCTCTCTTTTTTTTCATCATTCAAAAATATTAAGAGTGAACAATAAATTGGTATTAGCTTTAATTTTTATTTAGTGGAGAGAAACCAATAAACACATAATAATAAAAAAAATAAATACATTAAAAAAAATCAAAAACCATAAATAAATAATAATAAAGAAAAGTAACTACATTCGTAAAAAAATCGTAAAAAATAAACTAAATAATAAACTCATATAAAAGAATATAAATATATTTATTAAAAATAAAAACAGTAAATATATAGAAAAAATGTAAATACATTTTTAAAAATTAAAAACTTAACTCAAGAGACCCAAGATCCAATCTAGAAAAACAAAAAAACATAACAGAATCAACCATTTTTTCACACGAGGGAGAATCTATTCACCTTTTACCTTTAAAAGCTACATAATAGATTCTCCCAAATCACTTTTATCAAAAATCGATTCTGCATCATTTGAAAAATGGAAAATCGATTCTGCACCATTTGAAAAAATGGAAAATCGATTTTGCACCATATACAAAACTAGGAAACTCGATTTTGGAAAATTCGGAAAAATGAAGACAAACCAGTGTTATCTCCTTCCTCAAACCGGTAAGTTTTCTCTTGCTCAAACCACTTCTCCCTTGTTCGTTCTAGGCACTATCAAACCTAATTTCATTTATAGCAAACACAAGTTCACTTTCACATTCACAAGGTCTACCGTTTTTTGGTCAAAATAAGTTTCTGGACAACATTCTTCTGCAATTGATAGAACTGAACCGTGTAATAAAGAAGAAAAGTCATTGGCTTATGCAGAACTACACCAGTGTAACACAATGTAAACCCATTCACATGTGCCCAAAGTGTTTAAAGGGTACGAAAGTAAAATGCTATTTGTGTCCTCTTTGCCACCTGTAATCCTCCCAAATCTTCTCAGCTTTGTGAGGAAGAAAAACGCTTCCCACCCCGCTCTCCCATCCACACCCACACATTCAAATACACGAATCCAAACAGGAACTCCCCCGCTCGCCCCTTCATCCTCCTTGATCACACCCGAAAACAAACAGTGTCTTCGTGAACTGCACAAATATATTTCATTATTCATGAGTAAGTTTCATCAACTCAGGATAATCAATGATTCTTCTGAAAAGAAGCATTCTTTCGTGTTTTTATTTCATAATTCAAAAATATTAAGAATGAACAATAAATTAGTATTAGCTTTAATTTTTATTTAGTTGAATAAAACCAATAAACGCATAATAATAAAGAAAAATAAATACATTCAAAAAATATAAAAAAACCATAAATAAATAAATAATAATAATAATAAAGAAAAGTAACTATATTCGTCAAAAATCGTAAAAAAAAATAAACTAAACAATAAACACATATAAAATAATATAAATATATTTATTAAAAATAAAAACGGTAAATAATAGAAAAAAAATGTAAATACATTTTTGAAAAATTAAAAACTGTAACCGCACATAATAAAAAAAATACTCTAAATACATTTTAAAAAAAAATTAAAAACTTACTTGAAGGTGAAGAGCACTGGAAAGAAGAAGCACTCGAAAGAAGAAGAAGAAATAGTATGATGAAGAGAAGCAAAGAAGCACACCCAAGATGACTCAAGAGACCCAAGATCCAATCTAGAAAAATAAAAAAACATAACAGAATCAAGCTTTTTTTCTCACACAAGGGAGAATTGATTCTCCTTCTACCTTTAAAAGCCACATTTAATTCTCCCAAATAACTTCTATCGAAAACCAATTTTGCATCATTTGGAAAAATGGAAAATTGATTTTGGACCATTTGAAAAATTGGAAAATCGATTATGCACCATGTACAAAAATAGGAAATTTGATTCTGCCAAATTCGGAAAAATGAAGAAAAACCTATGCGCTCTCCTTCTTCAAACCAGTGAGTTTTCTCTTGCTCAAATCACTTCTCTCTCGTTCGTTCTGGGCATAAGAGCACAACAAACATAACTATTAAACCTAATTTCATATGAAGCAAACACAAGTTCAGTTTCACATTCACTGGGTCTTCAAGTTTCTGGTCAAGATTCTTCTGCAATTGATAGCATTGGATCGTGTAATAAAGAAGAAAATTCATTGGCTTATGCAGAACTGCACTAGTGTAACACAGTGTAAACCCATTCACATGTGCCCAGAGTGTTTAAACAGTACGAAAGTAAAATGTTATTTGTGTCCTCTTTGCCACCTGCAATCCTCCCAAATCTTCTCAGTTTTGTGAGGAGGAAAAATGCTTCCCACCTGTATACCTTTGTTGTGTTTGCCCTCACTTTCTTGGACAACCAGCCTATTCATTTTGAGCTCGTGTTCCCTAAGCTCACCAAACAATGAAGCAGTTGTCATTGATGTTAACTCTTTTGATTCTGAGATGGCAGTGACCTTTGGCTGCCATGTTCTATCAAGACATTTCAATATCTTGATGTTCAGCTCCTCCTTATCAAAAGTCTTACCAAGACATATCAAATGATTCACTACGTGAGAGAACCTTTTCTGCACATCACAAATGGTCTCTCCCTTCTGCATTCTAAAGAGTTCATACTCTTGAATAAGAGCATGTTTTATGGCTCTCTTGATATCGTTTGTCCCTTCATGTGTGACTTCAAGAATGTCTCATGTTTCCTTTGTTGAGCTACACTGTGATACCCTGAAAAATTCATCACAACTCAAGGCAGAGGTTATTATATTCTTAGCAATCCAGTCAAACTTGACTTTCTTGCTTTCATCCTTAGTCCAATCAGATGAAGGTTTATTAATTAAAACTTCATCTCTTTTGACTTAGGTATAAAGGGACCACTTTCAATGGTTTCCCAAATACCCTTATCAGTTGAATGCATAAAGATTTTCATTCTCACCTTCCAAAACTGGTAATTAAGACCACAAAACAGTGGTGGCCTGTTTATGGAAGCACATTCTCCAAAAGGCAACTTGTCAGCCATGTAAAATTATTTTTCAGAAAAAAAAAAAAACAGAAACTTGAATATTTTTCAAGAACCTAGCTGTGATACCAATTGTAAGAATTGATGGCTTAAACAAGAGGGGGGTGAATTGTTCGTCAAAGATTTTCGCAAAGATTGTTTAAGAATGAACCTTTATCAAATAATCACAGATAAGCAATTAAGGAAAGCAATCAACCAATGATACAAAAATTGTTTTCAGAATTTTATCCGATTTGAAATTGCGTTTTAATCGGTTGTTTATCTCAGCATCAAAAGCTTAATTCAAACAAACATTTATAAGGAGTTAGAGATAGAGAGATTTACACAGAGAATTTTATACTAGTTCACTCAACCTTGAGCTACATCCAGTTCTCATAACAACCTCTGAGTTCTACTAGTAATCAATTACAAATTACACCAACAAACCACAAAGAGCTGACCTTGAAAACCACAAGACCCAGTCACCCTCTTTGCAACTACACCTCAAGTCAGAACACCCTCTGACTTTGTAGGATTTAACACACACTTACAAGTTTATGAAAGTACAATTACAAGAATATTAAAAGGAATAGAAAACACCTGAGATTACACAAACCAAAAAGTCTTATGATTAGATCTTGTACCAGTGCAAAGCTTAACAACAATATTGCAAACCTTTTCAAAACTTCTTTCAAAAACTAACCTCAATCTCTATTTCAAACTGTGTAAAACTTGTTTTTTTTTGTTTTGAAAGAAGGGCTATATTTATAGCACTTAAAATCTAGTCGTTCAAGGCAGCATTAAATGACCCAAAGCAGTTTTGATCACATCCAAAACAGAATAACAGGTTTTTCAAAAAACTGTTAAAGAAAGTCACAATCAACCGGTTGAAAAGACGATTTAACCGGTTGAATTGGTTAGGCAGTTACATAACCAAGTCAAAAACAGTTTTAAAACCTCTAACCCAATCAAGTGACAAACAACCGATTATTTTGATAATTCAACCAGTTGCTTTTCTCTTTGCTTTTTAAAACAGATTGGGCAAGTGTTAGGAACTGGTATTTACATAGATTCTAAACATTCTAATCTAGAAAATTCAGAAAAATGAAGACAAACCAGTGCGTTTTCCTTCTTGGCTTGTGCAAAACTGCATATGTGTAACAATGTAAACCCATTCACATGTTCCAAAGTGTTTAAAGGGTACGAAAGTAAAATGTTATTTGTGTTCTCTTTGACACCTGTAATCCCCCAAAATCATCTCAGTTTTGTGAGGAGGAAAAAAGCTTCCCACCCCGCTCTCCTATCCGCACCCATACCTTCAAATACACATATCCAAAAAGGACTTCCCTCGCTCGCCCCTCCATCCTCCTTAATCACACCCGGAAACAAAGTGTGCCTTCGTGAACTGCACAAATATATTTCGTTATTCATGAGTGAGTTCCATTAAATCAAGATGCTCAATCATTGATTCTTCAGAAAAGAAGTACTCTTTCATCTCTCCTTTTTTCATCATTCGGAAATATTAAGAATGAACAATAAATTAGTTTTAGGTTTAATTTTTATTTAGTGGAGTAAAACCAATAAACACATAATAATAAAGAAAAATAAATACATTAAAAAATCAAAACCATAAATAAATAATAATAAAGAAAAGTAACTACATTTGTAAAAAAACTGTAAAACAAAAATAAACTAAACAATAAACACCTATAAAAGAATATAAATATATTTATTAAAAATAAAAACAGTAAATATATAGAAAAAAAATGTAAATACATTTTTAAAAATTAAAAACAGTAACCGCACAAAATAAAAAGAAAACTTTAAATACATTTAGAGAAAAAAAACATACTTGAAAGGTGTACCGACCAGTACTCAGGCGTCGTTAACCACTGGTAATATTGGTGCCACGTAAGCAGGGTCCCATGAGTGGCGTGGGCCAGTATCTCGCGAAGCACATACACCAAGGAACCAAAGAGTGGTCAGACATCGGTCACCAGGATGTATCGACGTGCCACTATACAGTGTGGAGAGGTCGGACATCGAGACCGAACAGTAAAGTTGGGCCACAAGTGGTGGATCCCAGACCACACACCATTTATCAGTAAGGGAGAAGCCTAGGGCACGAGAGTCCATGCGTGTAGAGTGGATGACGCGTTTAGGCGTAACACAAGTATAGAGCCACTGGAAAGATATGACCTATGAGGATCGCATTCCAGGGATGAGCTGCATGCATGGCACGTGAATAGCTAGGGCACTCCCAAAGGCGGGTGACCCCAGAGATCAGGTGCACGAGGAGGCACCCAGGTGGTCACCCCGCCAGAGGTTGCACTCCAGTTAAGAAACCCACGCGCTAGGTATCTTAAGAGTGTGGTAACAACAGTGTTGGGCTCATCCCACCAGAAAGCCCATTTTGGGTAAAGAGGAAACCTTAGTTTCAATCTATATAAAGAAAGTAACAAACTTAGCAAGGTACGCTATTCATTTGCGCCGCTTAACACACGCACAGTGACATATATACCATTTTGGTGTTTCCTAGCACTAAGACTGACTTGAGCGTCGGAGTGCAAACGGCCTCTAGGGCGTCCTTTGTCTTTGTGTTTTCAGGCATTCATCACAGGAAAGGCACGTGCAAACGCATGGATTTTGAACGTAAGAGTGACGTAGGCGAACGAGGGCGTTTCAGGTCAACCGAACCGGTAGGAACAAAAGGTGAAGAGCACTGGAAAGAAGAAGAAGAAGAAGAAATAGTGTGATGAAGAGAAGCAAAGAAGCACACCCAAGCGGACTCAAGAAAGCCAAGATTCAATCTAGAAAAAAAAAAACATAACACAATCAAGCATTTTTCTCACACAAGGGAGAATCGATTCTCCTTCTACCTTTAAAGACCACATAATCGATTCTCGCAAATCACTTCTATCGAAAACCGATTATGCATCATTTGGAAAAATGGAAAATCAATTCTGCACCATTTGAAAACAATTAAAATCGATTCTGCACCATGTACAAAAATTAGAAAATCGATTCTGGAAAATTCGAAAAAATGAAGACAAACCAATGCGCTCTCCTTCCTCAAACCAGTGAGTTTTCTCTTGCTTAAACCACTTCTCTCTCGTTCGTTCAGGGCACAAGAGCACAAAAAACATAATTATCAAACCTAATTTCATTTATAGCAAACACATGTTCACTTTCACATTCACGGGGTCTACAGTTTTTTGGTCAAAATAAGTTTTTGGTCAAAATTCTTCTGCAATTGATAGCACTGGACCGTGTAATAAAGAAGAAAAGTCATTGCCTTATGCAGAACTGCACTAGTGTAACACAGTGTAAACCCATTCACATGTGCCCAAAGTGTTTAAAGGTACGAAAGTAAAATGCTATTTGTGTCCTCTTTGCCACGTGTAACCCTCCCAAATCTTCTCAATTTTGTGAGGAGGAAAAAAGCTTCCCACCCCGCTCTCCCATCCGCACCCACACCTTCAAATACACGGATCCAAACAGGAACTCCCCTGCTCGCCCCCCCATCCTCCTTGATCACACCCAAAAACAAAAAGTGTCTTCGTAAACTACACAAATATATTTCATTATTCATGAGTGAGTTCCATCAACTTAAGATGCTCAATCACTAATTCTTCTGAAAAAAGGAACTCTTTAATCTCTTTCTTTTTATCATTCAGAAATATTAAGAATGAACAATAAATTAGTATTAGGTTTAATTTTTGTTTAGTGGAGTAAAACCAATAAACACATAATAATAAAAAAAATACATTAAAAAATTAAAAACCATAAATAAATAATTATAAAGAAAAGTAACTTCATTCGTCAAACACCATAAACAAAAAATAAACTAAACAATAAACACATATAAAAGAATATCAATATATTTATTAAAATAAAAATAGTAAATATATAGGAAAAAACGTAAATACATTTTTAAAAATTAAAAACAGTAACCGAAAAAAAAAAAAAAAAACTCTAAAAACATTTACCAAAAAAAAAAAAAAAACTTACTTGAAGGGTGAATAGCACTGGAAAAAAGAAGCACTCGAAAGAAGAAGAAGAAAAAGAAGAAATAGTGTGATGAAGAGAAGCAGAGAAGCACACTCAAGATGACTCAAGAGACCCAAGATCCAATCTAGAAAAAAAAAAAAAAAACATAAGAGAATCAAGCATTTCTCACACAAGGGAAAATCGATTCTCCTTCTACCTTTAAAAGCCACAAAATCGATTCTCCCAAATCATTTCTATCGAAAACCGATTCTGCATCATTTGGAAAAATGGAAAATAGATTTTTCTCCATTTGAAAAAATGGAAATCTATTATGCACCATGTACAAAAAAAGGAAAATCGATTCTGGAAAATTCGGAAAAATGAAGACAAACTAGTGCGCTCTCCTTCCTCAAACTAGTGAGTTTTCTCTTGCTCAAACCACTTCTCTCTCGTTCGTTCTGATACAAGAGCACAACAAACATAACTATCAAACCTAATTCCATTTAAAGCAAACACAAGTTCACTTTCACATTAACGGGGTCTACAGTTTTTGGTCAAAATAAGTTTTTGGTCAAGATTCTTTTGCAATTGATAGAACTGAATCGTGTAATAAAGAAGAAAAGTCATCGGCTTGTGCATAACTGCATAAGTGTAACACATTGTAAATCCATTCACATGTTCTCATAGTGTTTAAAGGGTATGAAAGTAAAATGCTATTTGTGTCCTCTTTGACACCTGTAATCCTCCAAAAACTTCTCAGTTTTGTGAGGAGGAAAAAAGCTTCTCACCCCGCTCTCTCATCCGCACCCACACGTTCATATACACGGATCCAAACAGGAACTCTCTCGCCCCCTCCATCCTCATTGATCACACCCGGAAACAAACAGCGCCTTCTTGAACTGCACAAATATATTTTGTTATTCATGAGTGAGTTCCATCAACTCAGGATGCTCAATCACTGATTCTTCTAAAAAGAAGCACTCTTTAGTCTCTTTTTTTTCATCATTCAAAAATATTAAGAATGAACAATAAATTAGTATTAGTTTTATTTTTATTTAGTGGAGTAAAACCAATAAACACATAATAATAAAGAAAAATAAATACATTAAAAAAAATCAAAAACCATAAATAAATAATAATAAAGAAAAGTAACTACATTAGTCCAAAACTGTAAAAAAAAATAAACTAAACAATAAACACATATAAAACAATATAAATATATTCATTAAAAATAAAAACAGTAAATATATAGAAAAAAAATGTAAATACATTTTAAAAATTAAAGACAATAACCGCACATAAAAAAATACTCTAAATACATTTAGAAAAAAAATTAAAAACTTACTTGAAGGATGAAGAGGACTGGAAAGAAGAAGAAGAAATAGTGTGATGAAGAGAAACAAAGAAGCACACCCAAGATGACTCAAGAGACCCAAGATCCAATCTAGAAAAATAAAAATAAAAAACATAAGATAATCAAGCATTTTTCTCACACAAGGGAGAATCAATTCTCCTTCTACCTCTAAAGGCAACATAATTGATTCTCACAAATCACTTCTATCGCAAACCGATTCTGCATCATTTGGAAAAATGGAAAATCGATTTTGCACCATTTGAAAAAATTGAAAATCGATTATGCACCATGTACAAAAATTGGAAAATCGATTTTGGAAAATTCAGGAAAATGAAGACAAACCAGTGCGCTCTCCTTCCTCAAACCAATGACTCTTGCTCAAACCACTTCTCTCTTGTTCTTTCTGATACAATAGCACAACAAACATAACTATCTAACCTAATTTCATATGAAGCAAACACAAGTTCACTTTTACATTCACGGGATCTATAGTTTTTTGGTCAAGATTCTTCTGCAATTGATAGCATTGGACCGTGTAATAAAGAAAAAATGTGATTGGCTTATGCAGAACTGCACGTAGTGTAACACATTATAAACCGATTCACATGTGCCCAGAGTGTTTAAAGGGTACGAAAGTAAAATGTTATTTGTGTTCTCTTTAACACATGTAATCCTCCTAAATCTTCTCAGTTTTGTGAGGAGGAAAAAAGCTTCTCACCTCGCTCTCCCATCCACACCCACACCTTTAAATACACGGATCCAAACAGGAACTCCCCTACTAGCCCGTCCATCCTCCTTGATATCACCCGTAAATAAACAGTGCCTTTGTGAATTGCACAAATATATTTCATTATTTACTAGTGAGTGCCATCAACTCAGGATGCTCAATCATTGGTTCTTCTGAAAAGAAGCACTCTCTAGTTTTTTTTTTCATCATTCAGAAATATTAAGAATGAAAAATAAATTAGTATTAATTTTAATTTTTATTTAGTGGAGCTAAAACTACAAGAGTGGTACCCTAAGATGACATCATTCATGAGATAAACTCACTGTGTCTGAATTTGGGTTTACTATACCTAGCTATGATAATGGTTAAGTGTCCTCAAAACAATCATAATGCGTTTTACCATGGACATCAATTGTTTTTGTATTAAAGGTTAAAATGGTAATTGTTATCAGTTCAATAATTGAATATTTCTTTTTAGTAGTGTTTTTCTTTTTTCTTCTTCTTTTTCTTGTGTTCAAGTTTCGACTCTCAATCAGGAATGTACATGCAAAAATTTATCCAATGTTCAAGTGAATATTTAGTATTCGGGTGTAATTAATGTTTTTTTATCATCAAAGAAAAAATATAATAAAAATAAATATTAGGGATACTCTAATCCTTGTATATAAAAGATATAAGTTATAAATCCACCATACATGAGAAACACTAACTTTCCTGCAAACATCAAATAGACAATGTGTCTAAAACACACTACACACTCTCCTAATAACCAATAGAGGGACCTATCCCATAAAAAAGTTGTTCAAGAAAATCTTTAAAACACGAAGGACGCATACGACATGAGAAAACATCACAACAAGAATTTTCTCAATATAGATAAAGATATAATTATGATATACATTTATTTTTGTTGTTGTGACTATTTATACAATCTTAATATCGATATTAGCATATGTACCATGACTAAGAGTGTATCACCTAATTTTTCATACGATTTAATCTGAGTTCATATCTTGTTATTTTAATACATTTTAAATATGATAGATACTTGATGACTTTTTACGGCAAGTGCACCGCGTTTGTCAGAAGTAATAATTGTCCCTAAAGACGGATATCGATCCCACAAAGAACAGTGAATCATCGAGTACAATATTCGCTAAATATAACAA
>Ga0123342_1004299_pt1 | contig 21835 bp, 7 predicted proteins | sample Turbeawhitnodule_FD_89960 | JGI IMG/M metagenome (GOLD analysis project Ga0123342, IMG submission 89960) | Root nodule microbial communities of legume samples collected from Mexico - Turtle bean Mexico white nodule | ecosystem: Host-associated > Plants > Roots > Nodule | place: Mexico: Nepantla...
ATAAAAATAAAATTATGTCTTTTATATTAAAATTTATTTGAGGTTGAAATAAAAGTTTTTACTTAATTCAAATTTATACAAAAATATTTCATATTTTATTATTTAAATATTTTTAAAATAAGGATAAATTTGTAAAGTTACTTTTTATATATTTAAAAAAAATAAAAATTTTCTTACAACCATCACATCACTCACAAACTTCAATCAATTTTCTTCACAAATCCACTCTAATATACCTTAATCCAAACAATCTCACTTTCTTCACACTTTCCTCTTAAAACACTACAAATTCACTCCCTCAAATCCACTTCCTAATCCAAACACACCATTAGAGTTATGGCAAAAACAAAGGGAGATATATAATGAAACACTCTTATCTAACAAACTTCAATACACGTAATTAATGTAAAAAGCCATGACTAATTAATTAGAGTTTCTAATTAAGAGTTTTTAAATAATTAACATAAAATAGATGAACTTATAACATATACAGTGATTTATAATTAATGTAAAATTGTTTTAAACTGAATGTATGACCTATTTTACAATTCTTTCTTTTAAATTTGATTAGTCCAAAGCTTCCATGCCAAAAGTCTTAAGGTAACTAACCAATGAAATTTATTAGACTTTAGGAATGGCTAAATACAAGTTTATTCCACTGGCTCTATGAGATTGCTTAGCCACCAAGACTAACATCAAGATCATGTTAAGTGCAACTACATACAATTTTCTAACATTGATTCAAAAAATTTCTGAAGAAACTAAAATGAACATTCCAACAAAGATACTTATACATGACTTTCCTTTTTTTCTTTTTACAGATGAATACGTGCATTACATAGCTATTGACACTAATGACAATGTCATTTTTAACATTTAAACTACACCTTTTAAACAAGGAGCTATAGTGGAAAACCAAGATGTTTGTCACCTAGGGCCAGAAAGCTCCATGGCTTCAACTATGAGTGAAGATTCCTCTATTAAATCTGAGTATCTTTGAGGCTCACAAGACCGAAACCTCGGTGTTTCAATCCTCTGTGAGGCCTCCCATCTCTCAGCTAAACCATCCCCTTCCAACATCTTTAATACTTCTGACATCTTCGGGCGGTGTGAAGGATTGAATTGTGTGCACAAGAGTGCAACCTGAACCATTTCTTCTAACTCAATCAGATCAAAGTTTCCCTTTAGATCTTTGTCTACCATTTGACTTAATCTTCCATCCTGGTGGAGCTTCTTAACCTGAAAGTTGTTTGATTCACATGGAACAAAAGAATGGTTATTGAGGAGGGGAAAATTTATCTTTTAGACCCGTTTACCAAGAACAAGAGAAAATAAATTGCAGTGTAAGTGGCCAGTTCTTTCAGCATTTTTGTTAGCACCAGTCAACCCTGATGACATTTTTTGGAGATTTAGTCCACCCTATTGAGGCTCAAGTTAATTTTTAGGATCATCAAAGGTAGCAAAACTCACTGTTTTCTTAATCCAGTTGCATTGCATTCATAGAACTTTAATTCAATACCATTGGTCAAGCTAAGAAAATTGTTGCTTTCTAATCATTACACTTAAAAGGCTGATTCTAAGCAGCTCAAGATATAAGATTTTTATTAAAATAACATTTATATTGTACCTTCTGTCTTTATGATGTAGTAAATGTTTTCTTTCCCACTAAAAACATTTCACTTTTAGTTGCTTAGAATCAGACCTAGTAAGTATAATCTTAACCAAACTGTTTTATTAAATACCAACTCCTGTTAAGAGAAGTTACTCAAGTACTCTTGCCATTAAAATTTCTAGGAAGACAAGTTATGCATATAAGAAGAAAGTTGCTCCTAGTGCCAACAAATCATTCATTGTAAGTTATGGAAATAAATACATTCTAAAACATGTAAAAGAGTGATATGCTAACTAAAGGAGAAAAGAGATGTTGAAAAGAGTGAAAGGCTTGAGAGCGTACCCAATCAAGCATTACACCTTTCTGGTTCGCTGCTCGCCCAAAATCTAGAGCCTTGTGACCTGTAATCAGTTCAAGCAGCAAGATTCCAAACCCAAACACATCAGTTTTTTCTGATGATTGGCCAGTGGATAGATACTCTGGAGCAATGTGACCAACAGTGCCACGCACAGCAGTGGTCACATGGGAGTCTCTATGATCCAGAAGCTTAGCTAAACCAAAATCACCAACAACAGCTTCAAAGTCTTCATCAAGCAATATGTTAGCTGCTTTCACATCACGGTGAATAATTTTAGGGTCACATTGTTCATGCAAGTAAACCAACCCTCTTGCTGTACCTAAAGCTATTCTCTTCCGCCTACTCCAATCTAACGCTGGATGGCCATGGATATGATCTGGTATATCAATCCAAAACCAAAGCCAATAAGTTTAAAATGATCTTTGAGGAATTGGATTATAATTATCAACTACAATCATGAGCAGCTCAAGAAAATGTCTGCTTAGCAAACCAACTAAACTATAAGTGAGAACTAAGAACGGAAAAAGGTAAAGATAATAGGTAATCTGTGATTGAATAGTAACCCGGCACAAAAAAGGCTAGTGTGTTTTAACATAAAGTGGCCAGTTAACACAATCTAAATACCTACACATAGTTATCTGAATGAAGTGTTTGTTGACTGAACTAAACAACAATGTAAGATTCAAATAATCATATACAACGGATTATTGTCAGTTGACATAAAACAGAGTGAACATTGTACTTCCAGTTCCTAGTATACAGTTAGGTAAACAGATTGTAAACTTCAGATCTAACCTTTTAATCTAGAGGCTACACTTCCATTAGACATATAGGGATAAACGAGGAGCCTTTCATGCTGAGTGCTGCAAAATCCCGAAAGCCTGAGAAGATTCCGGTGGACAGCCAAACTGATTGTCTCAACTTCTGTTTGAAATTGGATCTCACCACCGGCTGCATTGTAGTCCTTTAACCTCTTAACAGCCACAACAGACCCATCATTCAAGCACGCCTTGTAAACTATTCCAAAACCACCTCTTCCAAGAATGTGCTTCGAGTTGAAATGGTCTGTTGCAGTTCGAAGCTCTTTGAATGAAAACCTTTTTAAATGACCAAGACGCACCTCCGGATCATAATGTTCTGCCAAATAATAAACACACACAAGTGTTAACTGCACATCAAAAAAAGAGAACGAAATAAAAGCTCTAGCATGCACAGTATTTTGGTATAGGAACACAACATATGCTTATATCACTTAGGTTAACTGCTCCTCTTGCCTTCAAAGAAAGTGATCCTTATATGAATTACACATTACATATACCACTAGTGACACTGTTCACACTCAATTTTTTTCTTCTAGAATACCCATGACATAATTTGCATAACACCAAATTAAATTTTCAACTAAGATTTCCAACAACTTTTCCAAGTTTAGAACTATGACTGGCCATGTTGCAAAAAGTCACCAACAGGTTTTACTCCTATTTCATTACATGCATGATAAGTCTTACAGCTGATTTAATAAGCTTAGAGTAGTTGGAAAATACTAAAAACAATCAAGAAACAGTGCAACATGTTGAATGGTCAGAAATAGACAAAAGTCCACTGGAAGCAACACTGCTTAGTGTTAGGTAAAAGCAGTTCAATTAACTTTGCCAGTGTAACAAACATGAATTGAAGCGAGCATCTAAGATGCGAATCCATTGAAAAATATCCTTAATCGATTGTGTGCTCCAACAGTGCACTAATGAGCAACCGATTTTTTTCAAATTTGCCATAAAGTTTACTAATACGGAATTAGAGAAAAAAAGAAAAAGAATTATAAAAAAGGAAAGTGAGAGGACTAACCATTAACATCAAAGAATATCTGTTGGTTGCGTCTATATCGCCACCAAACAAGAAACCCAACTATAATCACAATGACAAATGCAGCACCAAAGCTTGCACCAAAAGCAAGTGCCACATGGTGGCTTTTTTTACCCGAGTCTGATTGGCCTAGAAAACCAAATAACCACATCTAATCATTGATATATTTGTTCGAAGAAAAAATAATTAGAAAGTAGAGTTCAAAGATAAATTAACACCTCTTAGTGCATCTGGAGGGAAGGAAAGTGGCTCTGGTAAAACAGAAGAACAGTTGTTTGCTTTTGGACCACAAATTAAAGGGTTACCCACAATCCTGACGTAAATAATTGAGCAAGAGATAAACTACACTGCCCTGTTTTAAACTTGAATACAGGAAAATAGATGAGGAAATCAGAAATGAACTTACTTTAATGTTCTTGCCGATATTCTAGGCAAGGAACCACTGAGATTGTTGTAGGAGAGGTCCCTATACATATTCAAGTCATAAGAGTTAACATAGCTATCTTTTAGATAGAAATCAAAGCTTTAAATCTTTCCCTGATTTTCTAAGCTAAAACTGAAATATGATTAGGCAAAAAGGAAAAATAATGGTGCAACAAGGTAATAAAGACCTACACAAGGGTTAGACCTTCAATGTTGCTAAGAGACTGAGGGCAGGATCCTGTAAGGCTGTTATTGTTTAACCTCCTGGCATGCACATAAGACAATTTACATTGAGTTCGAAACACAATCTCATTAGTCACTAAAAACTCATAATCGCTGCAACCTTTATCGTTATAAATGCTTTTTGTAACTTACAAATAATTCAGGTTCTTGAGGCCTCCCAAAGAACTGGGTATCTCACCACTAAATGCATTATTGGAAAGATCAAGTGTATGAAGCTTTTCCAAGTTTCCTAATGCAGCAGGAATCTTACCAGAAATGCCATTATTCTGAAGCAACCTGCATATATGTATACTTAATTAAGCATAGTTGGAATTTCTTTCACTAATTCAGCTTATAATTCGGGGGAAGTATAAGCTTGTGAAAGGATAGAGCTGATCAATAAGAACTAAAAGACACTGATCCCAAACTCAACCAACATACAAAGCGAAAGCCAGATATAAAGAATCTCAACAAAAATAGCAGACTTACACAGATTGCAAGTTAGTAAGGTTTCCAATCCCGGGAGATAGTGTACCAGACAAGTTCTGACTCGGCAAACCCCTGATAAGAGAAAAAAAATCCTTTAGTTGAAAATCAAACTTGCAAAAGTTGTGGTTCACTTTCTAATCAATTTCTCTTGGAAACTTCTTAATCACTCTAGAACTCTCTTAAAGGCCAAGCAACTTACAATGCAGAAACGGAGCCATCAGAGGAACACGTAATCATCCTCCAGCTACATGGATCAACAGAACTAGAATCCCAATTTTCCAGAACGTTGTGAGGATCAGTCAAGGCACCCTTTATGGCCATCAGAGCTACAACTGTTGAAGGAACAAACATAAGAGGGGGGTATGAAGTTTCATCCGAAAATCCTCTTGTATCTCCAGCACACAAATAAAAAGAAAAATTTTCGGCCAAGAAAATAAAATAAAATAGGCAACTGAAGGCCCCACCCCAACCCCCTAGGTATGGGCAAGAAGAAGAAGAAGAAGAAGAAGCAGAAGAGGAAGAAGAAGAAAAAGAAGAAAAACCCTATTCAAAAAGAAAAAGAAGAACCTCTCTGCTGCTATTTTGTTATAGGTAGTTAGGTAGCACTTAAATTCTCAAGGAAGAAGAAAATGGAAAAACCAAGACAGAAATAGCATCATTGCATCAACCTTAACCACCCAGCTACCGTGCCTACTTGTTTCCAGCATAATTAAATTGGTCAATATGCACAACTTTTGTGCCTTAAATCATCAATTACAACCTTTCACCTCACAAGTTTTACCAAAGATCCCAGTGAACAAAACGAAAAAGAAATCCCAAGAAGAACATTAACCTTCATAGTTTATGCCAGATGGAGAAAGAGCAGCAGAAGAAATCTCCATCAACAGCAAAAGCAGCAACCCCAGTAGCCAGAAAACCAAACTACTAAGTTCCATACTCTACAATCAGTCCTTCAACTGTGTTTCCCTCACACAACCACTGACCAGTGCTCAAAGCCACCATAATTAACAACTTCTCTCCCCATTCCCACAAAGAATGTCCAGTCTATATCACCTTATCCAAACAGAAAAAGCCAGTCTCTGGAATCAGATTCCACATAAAGCAACTCCACTCTCACCAAAACAGCAACTTCCACTACCCAATTCAATGAACATCAAACCGAACAGAACCCAGATGCCAAAATTTTTTTTTTTTCCTGTTCTGCCACCACAGACCAACTTGGAAATGGAGAATTTGAATCCAACCAAGAGGAGTAAGCACTGAGAACACCAAAAAGAGCAGAACTTTATTGGTGAAAAACAAGAAAAAAGAAAAAGCCAAGTTCAAAGCTGAAATTGTGAGATCCTTGAGATCTGTGAACGGTGGGTTTGGGTTCTATAAGGTGTGGACAGCCCCCACAAATAATTCCATGTGCGTGTGTCGTTGTTTCCCGGTGATGGCACTACCATTATCTTCTTTCTTTTGCAGTTGCAGAGAATAAAAAGGAGGTGAGCATGGAGCACGCTCACAACCCAACCAAAGAAAGAACCAAACAGAGGACAAAACAAAATGCCAAGGTGGACACAAATGTAGATGCACAACAATAACCAGTGACCAAAAACTTCTTTCAGGAATAAAAGTAAATAAATGAACTTAAATTATTATAATGCTGGAAAAAGGGTTGGTGCATTTTAATTTTGAAAAAAAAAGAGATTAAAGTGTGAAGGGATGTGTGGGATTGATGAGAGAGAGATGAGAATTATGGGAATGGGATGTGGTGATGAAAAAGAAAATATGGTTGCAGGCAGGTAAGTTTTTTTTGGACAGGTCACGTGGTTGGATTGTCTCCTCCTTTGTTTGCTTTTGGCTTGAAAATGTAACTTTTTCAGAATTTGGGAAAAACAAATATCAACCAACCAAACAAATCACATTCTGCAATCTGCAATCTGCAGCTCATGAACTCATGGTCCATTGTGCTACACTGTGCCTCTTTCTTTGCTTAGTAATGCAGGAACCCCTTTCATTTTAACTTGGATTAAATTAATTCAAATGGTTAGAACATGTCTAAATCACTGTTAATCATAAATTTTATGTTGAAATTGTATAATAAATCAACATACTGTTAGTTAAAGGGATGCTGACACAGATTTTGTAAACAAAATTTCAGGTTTAAGTTGTATGGAAAAATGTATTAGAGAGTACATATTTATCTAATGATAATTAACTAAATTTTCTAATAAACATTACTCATTTACAAATTCATAAATATTTTAGTTCAATTTTGTGTGAAAAAATTAGTGTAGAAAATATGTTCCACAAAAATTGCATACAACATTGATTTTCAAATAGTAGTAATCAAATAAAATACATAATATCTTGTAAATAAAAAGTTCCATGCTGTTAAAGATCTTTTAGCGGTGACAACTTTTATTGATTTTTGTGAAAAAGAATAAAACTTAAATTTTTATCTCACTACTTATATAGCTCAAAGTGAAGGATCAAATTAAAGTAAAATTAATAAACAATTTATAAATAGAAGTAAAAATTAGTTAAATTTTAAAAAGCAGTAATTATTTTTTCTCTAGTATCAAAAGGAACTAATATTTATTCTGAAAATAACTTAGAAAAATGGGCGAGAATAATTTGTTAGTTGGTTAGTTCTTTCTACACTGGACAAAATATTAAATACGTCTTTTATTTTTTTGAACTTTTTTTTTTTTAATATTTTGGAAGTTAATTATTGCTAAATATGTCTTTGATTTATTTTTAATACATAAATTATAAATTTGAGAGGAATATCATTAAAACAACGTTGGTATTCTTTTTATTTTTAAGGAACAATATTGAAATGATTTTAATTAATCGTTAAATTGTTAACCAACCCTAAAAGTTTATGGGTTTTTTTTTATAAAAACAGTGGTAATAAGATAAGTTCCATATTTTTTATTTAAAAAAAATAGTTTCAATATTTCTCTGAATGGTAAAATATTTTTTAATTGACTCAATCTGTAAAATGATTTAGACATTTAAAAAATAATCTCTTAAATGCACAGTATTTTAAACTATAATCATAAATTTAAATTTGTATTAAAAATCAGGCTTGTAAACAAACAAGAGTCTTAATAAAGTAATTTCTCTTCATGATCTCCTTAATTAATTATTTGATTTGTTTAATTGAATGATTATGCATAAAAAATTAGGAAATTCCACATTAATCACTGGTTTAATTTTGAAGCTTTGTGATGAGTCTCTCCACGATAAGAAACATACATTTAAATCAGTTTATTCTGTATCACTGAAGCAACAATTGTACGCAACACACATACTCATTGGTTCCTAAAGTTAAAAGAGGTAAAAAATATAGAAACAAAAAAATTTATGTATACGTATCTTGATTAAAAAATTAATTTAAATTTATGTATACATATCTTTGATTAAGAAATTTTTTTTTATTGAATTGCTAAAATCATGTTTGATAATTTTTTGCATGTTTTTATTTCTTTCCTAATTATTTCAAATAGAAAAAGAGAAAGAAGCAGTACCATTTTTATTTTTTTGTCCATAAGTGGACAAAAAAAGGAAAGAAGAATCTTCTTTTTTGATAAAAATTAATTTATTTATCATATTTCACTATTCATGTCATTCACATGTATCTTTTATTTTTCTTTTGTTTCATTTTTTTCTTCATAAAAAAAACTAAAAACTCATCTTATTTTTTATTGATTTCACTTTTTCTATGTTTTAATTATTTTAAAATGTAAAAATTGCAATTGCAAAAAGGCCCTTCCCCAATTTTGATTTGTACAATAAAAGAAAAATGGAAGGAACAATTATCCATGCATGCATAATCAGAATTCAGATGGCAGTTGCAGTGCAGGGGCTACACTATACTACACGGTAATTTCCTTTTCTTCTTCCCAATACGACAAAACAATGAAACATAACGTCAATATTAACATGTTGTCCATGAACTGTTCTCACTGTCTTTCAATTTCAGTTGAAAAATATATTTAGTAACATTTTTTATTCCTTAAAAACAAATTTTGTTTCAAAATTATATTAATTAAAAATAAATAAATTGCTTTTACAACTTCAATTAAATTAATTTTTTAATTAAAATTTACATGTGTGAAGGGAAGGAGCTAACATGCGCCTATGGTGGAGGCGCAGAAAGAAAGAGAAAGAGGACTAAAGGAATAGTGTAAAGTAATATTCTTTTGTTGGATAGCGTGGAATTGGAATCTCTTCACTGCACTCACAGGGACACTCACTCTTTTTTTTTTTCTTTTTTTTTTCATTTTCCCCTTTTTTTATTAGTATTCTTTTCATTTACAAGTCTAAATAAAAAATTAAATACTAAGCAATTTTTTAATAACTATTTTAATTATTTATTATTTATTTTAAATATTTAAATAAAATTTACTAACAATAATGAATAGGTAGGAAACATCTTCATGTTAAATATTATGATATTCTATTCAACAAATAGTAATTCTGAAGTACCCATATTTATTAAAGATGTCTATTTCATGGCAAAGGAGAATGAATCCATTTTTAAGAATTAAATAATTAAAAAACATTAAATACTATATTATATTTTTGTATAAACCTATTTTAATTATATAGATAATATATAACAATACACGTGGTGCCTAATACTATAAACATATGTTTGTCCCTTTAAAAAGGTACGAAAATAGCACAGTTGGTTGGGAGGAAATCAGAAAAGGTACTTTTGTTAAGCACAGTGAGCAGTGGCAGTAGTTTAATACTAATCTTGTTTTTTAAACAAAATTTAAAAGTACTAGTTCTCTAACCTCGAAGTGATTAATTTATGTAACAAAATCCTAATTATTGAACTGCCCAATAGTTTATAAACCCAACTCCAAGGGTATTTTTGTCGCATTGGGAAAGCTGAATATTCCTTGTGCACATACTATATTAAGTTCCTCTTAAGTAGTTTTTTTTTTAATTTTTTTTACTAATCTTTCGTTTATGCAAGTGGAGATTGTGAAAAACCAATAGGCCATGGCTTTGGGAATTGAAAAGTGAAAAATTCCTAGTTGCATATTAAATGCTATTTGCCATCAACAACACAATAATCACATATGAGGAAATCAGACCAATCATACAAACACCATATTTATTACATGCTTCCATATTCATTTCTTGTGTTTTATATATCAAACTATTTCTCATATTTTGAATTCTTATTTTTTTCATGTAGTAAAAAACAATTTCATTATTCTTTTAAGGCTTCACCAACTTTAAATTCAATTTTTTTTAGTACCATAAGGACCCTCTCCTAACCAACTCCAACTTTTTTCTTATAAATTAAATTAGTATGAATATTTTGTGTTGGATTAATTCAATGGCACATTACATTCTAAGCATATTCCATGTCTATAAGTAAACAATTGGGACATGAATTAGTTGTTTTTTAAGATTAATTAGTTGTTGTATTCAAAGTTAGAATACTTAATGTGTATCATCAATTAATTTTAAAATAAAAATGTTAAAAAGAAAACATGAAATAGTTTGGAGTCATTGATTTTTTTTTGTAGTATCCAACATCTCTTAGATTCTCCCCTTCAAACTCTCAAACATATGTATTTATAACTCCTCCATATTTTTTTTAGTTTTTCGACACTTCTCTTCTATTATTTTGTCCTTATATTTTGCAAAGTTTTGGTTATTCCCTCCTCCTATCCATTTATCATTGTAACTTATATTTAAGAAAATTGTGCAAAGATGAATTTACTTATCCTATCATGGAGTTAAAATATGTTGTAGTTACTTTATATTTTAAATCCTAAAGTCTATATGTAATTTCAAAATATTTTGTTTATATAACATTTAATGTTTAATATCGAGATTTTTACTTCTTTTTAATCTATTTAATAATTAAACATTTTTATTATTCTTTTTGTTTTGAAAGTTCCTTTTATATACTACTTTTTTTTTCAACCATCACAAATTCTTCTTCTTTTGTCTTTATTTCTAAATAAAAAAATTATACTTTTTAATATAAAAAAATAAAAAAAAACTTTATATTATCATTAGAGTTATTATAGATCTAAACTATAATTTACATTATTAAATATTTATTTTTTATAAACTTTAATCAATAAAATAAGTATTAAATAAGTATTTCGATGCATCTAATAGTCTTACTTCACTTAAGTAAAATCAATAATACTTTAAATATATATTTTTCTTTTAACTCACTAAGACGTTTTTAAAATTAAAAACAACCTCTGAATTCCAAAACAATCAATACTTCATATTCATATAATTATTATACTAATTCATCAAGAATTAAATCTCATTTATTTTGTAACAAAATATTTGAATTCAGATTTTCTGCTTATTTTTTGGTATTGTGTTTTTGTCTGTCTTCAAATTACACTAACTTTGATATACTAAAAACATTTAATATTTTAAAATATAAAAATTCAATTAATTTGAACACATAATAAAGAAACAGTATAAAAAACTAGTAAAAAAATGAAACTAAAGAAGGTCAGTGACAAAACCTCGTTTATATTGTCTGTAAAATTAAAAGAATTTATCATAAACTTTTGCTATTAAAAAAATCTTATATAATTAGGTTAGGATTGAGTTGGATTACTCTTAGTGGAGGGTTGCAATTATTGGTCCATCACAATTATAATAATAATAATTTATTATTTTTATTATTAGCAGTAGTATTTAAAAATATGGTGTGGATAAATTGTGAGAATTTATCTTCTTATTCAATCAATTAATGAGATTCGTTCATCTTTAATGTTCATTTAAAGAAAAAAGGAGTTCCCGTCAAACAAAAGCCAAATCTCAAATGTCGGAACTCAATCATTGTATCATCACGTGGGTCCCACCTCCTTCATTTCCATCATTCCCTTAGCTTAACTCATCTATACAAATTTTCAATTACATATATATATGATCCATGTCTAGTTTATATTTCAGATTTCTTTAAATTAAAATACATCCTTTAAACCAAAATATATTCTTCACTTATCAATAAACATAAAAGAATCTTTAACATTAGTAATTAAAATAAAAGTTGTGTTTCTTACTACTTCTTTTAGATGAATGTTACGTGCAATTTAATATGTTTTTTTCTGCATAACTTTGTTCTTAATATTACGCAAGTGTCATTAGGCAGTTTCCAATAAAGTTATACTTTACATAAAAAAATTCTTGAAAAAGCAAAAGTTAAGCCAGTATTGTGAAAAGATAGGAGAAAGAATATAGAAAAAAAAGTATAAATGGGTGGAAAGTTTTTGGGACATAGCTTTTGTCACTGGCTTTAGTTTTGGGTTATCTCTTCATGATTAGAGGTAGTAAAGAGGGAGGGACAAAGAACCTGCCCTTGTTGCCCATGGTTTCTCTCTCTGGCCCATTCACACCCCAACTTGATTCCTCACACTCTTAGGTTTTCATTTTTTTTATTATCTTAAAAAAAGTTTTATTTTCAATTTACTTGCTAAAACTTTGATGATCATTGTTGTTTTGGGGTACATAAACTCCATTTATTGAACACAAAAGTTATGATAAGAAAAAGTTTGTTGTGACAAAAACTAATATTTTTTTTTTATATCACAGTTGGACGGTTATCCTGACTTATTTAATGTTATAATTATTTGATCGCTCATAATAAATGTCGTGAGGTATAACGTGATCGACCGACTCATGACGATAAGTCATGGATTGACCTAGTCAACAAGGCTAATCCATAAATAAAAGTTATTTAGCGTAATCCTAAACACGAACTAATTCCTTAATCATGTACGTCATTAAGGTAATATAAATAGTGCAAATTTCAAGAATCATATACGTCATTATCTACAGTGCTCTAGCAACCGAAAGTCTAGTTTTTTACTAACTAGATCTTCGGAGTGTCTTCTGCAGGTACCATTCGAACCTGTGTCCCCGGATAACTGTGAGAGAAAACGAAAGTAGTAAGATAAGAGAATCAAAAGTAAAAGTGATCGACTGACAGATGCGTCCAACAATCGTTCTCCATGTAACAATCGTTTTCTAGGTCCAATATCCGAATGAGAACATGACCAACCAAACCTTGATTTTCCATAGCTACTAAAAAAAAAAAAGTGTTGATTTAGTAGTTTTTCACAACTTGTGCGCAATTATAGCAGGGTGAGAACAACGGGGGAAGAGCATCCTATTGACTTTTGTTCAATAGAATGAACTTGAAAAATCACTTTTCATGCTTTTCAAAAAGAAAATAGGAACGGTACTTTTATACAAGTACACTTCAAAAAAGTTTGTGTTATTTATTTAGATGTATTTATATGTTCATTTTTGTTTTAAAACTTGTTTAGAACATACTTGAGGATGGGACAACATGCGAGAACGGTAGCAATAACAATGTTAAAATAAAGGTGTGGTCTTATAAAAAAAATCTTTATAAAAAAAGGGTTGGGGTGTAGGTTAGAGAAAAGTAGGTTGTGTGTGAAAAAAGTAAGAATAACTTGTTTGAAATCATTCATATTGATCTAATAAAGCAAAAACAATTTTTGTAAACCTTTTAATTTGGGGATAAGTTGTTATTTAGAGTGGCACACAAACAAAACTAGTAGTACTCATTAATCTCCATCCATATAAGGACTGACATGGTAAATAAATATTAGTTGTAGGACTCACTTCTAATTTTAATGTCTTTATTAGAGATTAAATGAAAAACACTATATACCTTTTAAGAATTTGAAATCATATTTCACCTAAAAAATAATACTAGAAGAAATTATAAGAGAGATGCTCAATTATAATATATTTTATAAGTAGATCACATCTACTTAAACTTTCATTTTTTATTAATATTAAATAGCATTTCTATATTTCATATATTCGACTTTATTTAATGAATAAAAATAAATTGATATTATTGTTATAAAGTAGAGAATGGTATTAAAAAAATGAGAAACACGATATGAATATTTATTTTTAATTAAGAAATTTGTTATTTTGTCACCGTTTTTACAATATAAGATAAATATTTATTTTATCTAATTTACAATAAATAAATATTTTATGTATAAACTGTGTTATATTTAAATTTGAGAAAAAAAAATCCTGCGGGTATTATCATCTAATTATTAAAAAAAATATCATTATTTACTTTAATAATAATCATCTAGAAATGAGACCAAATTGGTTTTCTATCAATTTGACAAATAGTACGTGTTTATTGAACTCTTAAAATTTATAACAAACAAATATTTTTAAGATATAACTTATACTTTAAATTTAGACAAAAAAATTATATTGTGAAGTAGTTTAATTTTAATTATCGACAATTTGAATATAAATATTGAGTTTCAATTCAAAAACAAAATAAAAACAGATAAAAAAGAGTTGTCAAAAGAAATTCTTAAAAAGATAATATGTTAAGAATTAAGCTCTAAAATATTAAAAAAATAATAATAATCTTATAAAATTAATTTATAAATTAAAATTACATGTAACAATTTTCGATAAGATAAATTTTAAAAGACTTTATATGACTTATAGTAAAAAATGACTTAATATAATTTTATAAAACTGACTTTTGTTTTTATATTTGCTTCAAAAACACAACAGAGAAAGAGGGGTTTTTTCAAAGACTTATAAAATAAAATTTTCATTCAATTATATATTACATATTTAGTTATATATATTTTAAAAAATTCTCATAGTCTTGATTGATATTTATAATGAGTGATTTTGATATTTGAAAATATTTTGAAATGGTAAAATATATTTTGGAGAAAAATAAAAAGTGTGGAAGACATCTTTATGAAATGGAGGGTAGTGGTTTTGCATCATTGGTACTCCTTCTGACTGGCGTGGCCCACCAATGTCGAACTCTATGAAATAATTGAGCAATTCCAACGTAAAGTAACCCAAACCAAAACTTTTTCCACACCCAACACCACAACACAGACGTTAAAAACTTTAGGGTTCAAACTTTGAGCCAAAATAATTCACAAGGGTAATCTTAAATCTACTATTTTATTCAAACTACAACACCTACTCATTTCTAATCACTCATTAGCCAACACAACTATTTATCTTCTGCTCATTTACATGTTTATAACTGTTTTGGTTAAGGGTTTCTTTTTCACAGTTTCAAAATCGTGTGAATGATGAAATTCCTTTGGATGGTAAGAAAGCATAATTTTTTAGTGGTGTGGGGGCCCCAAGAAATGTGATTGTGGTCCAAAGGGATTAGATACGAGCTTCCCATTCCATAACAATGTATGATGCAAGAATTCAAAGATCTCATTCTCTTTCAAAATTGGTTTTCACTTTTTTATATGATTCTCCCAACTAAATTCATGACTCTTTGCTCCATTTTTGTCTTGGAGACGTATTTGATCGTGATGCTTAACCAATTGGGTTTGACCTTTTTCACTTCATTTGTTGAAGAAGGCTTCAACACCACAAAACAATCCACTAACCACTCCACCGCCACCACCTCTCAACACACATTTTTTGTTTCTTTTGAGATGTTTTTCCCCCTAACCTCACTACCATGCACACTTCTTTAATCTTTCTTTTTCCCATTACTTTCAACATCCTCATCATTTTACTGTTCTCTCTCTCTCTCTCTATTTATATACTTCGCAAGGAGAAAATAACGAAGGTCTTCATATTTGTTGGGTCACTTTTTCCATATTGTAAGAAAGATTCTTCTTGCACTTCCGTACCTTTTCGCACACCTCTATACTTTTTTCTTTTTAGTTTCAACAATAGTCTTTAATTAAAGTATAAATTAAAATTAACAAAACGTCTAATCTACATAAAAATATATATAAATAAAAATAAACTAAAAATTCAATATGTCTCAAATAAAATTTTCTGTAAAAAAAATGAAGTTAGGCAAATGTGATGTGTAAATTGATTCTTTTTCATTTTAAAAAATATGTTTGATTTTGTTTATTTTTAAATATTAAGAAAATTTAAATAAGAGTATTAAATTATTTGAGTTAACTTGTGTCTTAAAAATATAAAATTCACAATGATTAAATTGTTTTTTTTCGAATAATGAAAAAATTGAATCAATAAAATAAATAAAAATATTTAAAAAATATGGTTACTTTTATTATTAGTTTGAGCGAAAATAACATTTTATTTTATTTTAATTTTTTAGTTGTTCTTTTGAAACCCACAAAATTCAGAAAAAAAAACATTGAGGTGCAAATATAAAGTGTAAAACTTGAACAAAAATATCTTAATGTTAAATACAACAAATATTCTCGTTAACTTTTTCACATGTTAAAATGATGGAAATACTCTCTCAAATACTGTCATTAGAGAAGAATAAAAGTGTTGCGACTAGAAGAGAAGTATAAGAGTGTCACATAGGTTATTTAAATAGGTGAAAAAGGTTAAAACTGATTTTCAGCATAAAATATGAAAATGGAGGAAAAAAATTGCGTATTGTAGTAAGCTTAGTTTAAAAAAGGCCCAAGTTTATTAGGTAATTGCTTCGTATAACTTCCTATTTTCCTGTATCTATTGAAATCATTTGCTATCAACCCGTACTTCATAAGATTGCCAACTAAAAAAGGCACAAAAGTAGCCAGAGATAAAAAAAAAAAAAAAAAAAAAAAAAAAAAAGAAGATAAAAAAAAAAACAAGGAGTAAAAAAAAAAAATAAAAAAAAATTAAAAAAAAAAAAAAAAAAAAAAAAAAAAAAAAAAAAAAAAAAAAAAAAAAAAAAAAAAAAAAAAAAAAAACATGGAGTGTAAGAAGAAAACTAGGAGGTACAATAAGTAATTGTCAGTATCTTATACATATCAAGGGTAATTGCATTCTCCAGTCTCATATATTCGAACTCCATAAAAATTGAATTCTCAATTTTACTTTTCAGAAAAATGAAAAAAAATCCACAATGCAAAAATTTAGAATTCAAAATATTTATTTTGGATTATATATTCCAAAATACTACTTTTTCTATTTCAGATGGTGTATTGTGGAATACATATTTTGTAAAAAAAATATTTATTTGTTTAAAACGTGTAATACAAAATTGTTTTTTAATACAAAATTTAATTTTCTTAATGTAAAATTAAATTTTATTCATAGTAAAAATATTTTCATAAATTAATAATAATAATATTCTTATAAATTAAAATTCATGTACAATATAATTTGGAACTTAAGAACAGAAAACATGAGTACATAAGAAAAAATATCTAAGTGCTATGTCCTAATCACCTCATACAACACGCAAACGTCTAGTGTAGATAGTCCTTTCATCTGTGATCAACAAACTAACTGCAGTGCATTCTAAGTTTCTTTCACTGCAAAAGAAAAATTGTATGTTATGACGATTATTTTTGTATAAAGTGGCGTTTATATCGCCATAATATACGAGTGTAGCGGTGCATACCACCATAGATCTGGTTGTCATAAAGTATAATGTGACGATCTATTGCGAATCGTTGTAACACACGTCATATAATACATTATATAAAGTGACAGTTTCAAACGTGTAATTTATGTCAGTTATAAATATCGTAATTTTCAAACTGGATAAACCAATATCAGTGTAAATAACGACGGTTTTAAACGTCACTTAATACAATATAATATAACGTTTATAATAACCATTATAATTATTGTAATTCAAGTATTAAATATTTTATTTTAATTTTATAATTTTTAATATTTTATTTTAATTTTATAATTTTTAATATTTTATTCAATTCTATTTTTAGAATTTAATTTCATAGTATAACTAAACTTTATATAATAATTAAATTTCATAATATAATTAAACTTCATTATAAATTAAATCGTAACACAAATTAATTTCATAATATAATTAAACTCTATAAATACTAATACTTAAAATAATATAAACACATATTTATAATCAAAAGATGACTTTATTCATTCATTGAAAGAACAAAGTTGACAATATTAAAATATTTGAAACTACAATTGAATCAAAATGATAACATTAAATTGTCAAAATAATTAATTGTTTCATATTTGGACATTACAAGTCACGTCCTAATTTGTTTTGCTGCCTCCACTTGATCCTATAATATTTTAGTTTGGTGATGAAGCATCATTTTCAACATCCGGTATATGAAATAAACAAAATAATGTTTAAAATCAATTTTATTTCTAAAAAGTAGATGAAAATAATATTATAATAAAATTTCATTAATATATATATATATGTCCGTAACAAATTTTCCACATGTCTTTCCAATAATAACATCCTCACCAGATACTCTTGTGCTTTGTTTAAAAAAAAAAAAGTAGTTCTTCAATTTCTTGGGACAACCTCATCATCCAGGTTATCACAAGAAACATGCCTAATGCCCTGCAAAATAAACCACAAACAAGAAACTAATATGTTTTCAAATAAAAATTGCAAAAAATGAATAAATATTCTCCAACAACACAATTTTTCACCAAGGTGTTAGTTTGATATAGACATCCAAAATCTTCCTTGACTAGGTTTCCCATCTTCTTCTCTTCGTCTCTGTAAAAGTTAAGAATGCAGACACACATTAATACCAAACAAGCAAACAATACCATTCCAAATTTTAATAATGAACTCAGTAAGAGAGGCTCTCGAATTCTATTATGAATACCAATAATTTTTTTTTTTTCATATTTTTCCTCAAGTATACATCAAACTCTCCTCTTCCCAAGATCAAAAAAGAAAAAAAAAGAAAAAAACTCAGTTTCTTTTCCTCGCATTAAAAAAATGTTAGTGCCTAATTGATTATCCCGACAAGCTTCCACCTTCATTCAGACATCATATATATTGTCCAAAAACAATTAAAGAATCTTGAATAAAAAATCAATTTCTTGCACCAGGAAAAAGCATTGATTATTATAAATAAGCATAAGTTGTTGATTATTTATAAACAAGTCATTATAAGAATTAACACCAATGCAACATGGTTATTAATAAAAATATTTACGCATAAAAAAAATGATAAACATTGGTGTAATCCGTATAAACATCAAGTGGAACAAATAGCCACAATGAAGTACCTGATGAATGTGAAAGACGGTTAACGATCAATTTTAAAAGCATCATAATTATGTTGTCATTAAATTCTAAGACATTTAAAAGAATCCTTGGATTATGTAAAAGAAAAACATCTAAGAAGATAATATTGACATTAATTACTTACCCTAGCTTTTAATCATGAAGTCGTGGATCTAGCTCCACCATGATGCACCTGCAAATTTGTGCAAAAATATCTTCTAGCTTGTAGCATGCCCCCCTTTAGTTTTCTCCTTTAAGAACTTCTAGCAGCTAAAATTTGAATTGTGAAATTAAGAATCAAAGTAAAAAAAGGCTTAAACTAGCATTGAGTAAACCACTATGACAAACTTCAAAGAATTTTATTCTTTTTCCATATAAACCCACAAGAAAAGATAAATTCAAACTCACCACAACAGAAATAGTCAATTGTGAGGGTATTAAGTTCAAATGATCAAATTTTGAAACTTATAAATACACACACTCATACATATACATATACAATTCATTTCATAAACAAAAAAATCAGGAAAAAAAACAAAGACGATAAAGAACATCAACATATTATTTCCCATATTATGAACATGCCATTAAGAAAAACAAAAACAGTGCATTCCCATATTTTACACCAAAAACAAATTTACATGAGTTAATATTTTATTCAATGATTCCATTTCTCTAGTGTTACATAGGACTTCAATTTCCTACACATTCAAAATTTTATTATTTAGATTCAATACTACTTTCTCATTTTACCAATATTAAAAATGAGATGCAATTTATAAAAATATTCCATGTAAAGTTATCTTCTCCCTCTGATTGTAAAACACCACCATATAAAGTGGACAAATATTTCAATAACATCTTAAATTTGGTGGTTAAAGGTTATCTAGATCATGGTAGTTGAATCGAGATACAAGTAGTGTATCAGAGAGTTGATTTTTTGAATCGTGTATCGTTTCATATCGTGAATCGTAAGATTCATAAACATTAAAAAAATTAATATATAATTAAATATATAAGATATGTAGAAATACAAAGATGCAATTAATAACAAAAACAACCTCATATTTCATTTTGAGTGTTTTATCTACATATATATACCACACAATTTCATAAACACAACCTCAAAAAACAATGTGGTTACTGCACAAGATCCCTAAAAACAATTTCGTTCGTTGTCGTTGTTGCTAGCTTTGTCGTCGTCGCTGCTGTCATTCACACCTTCAAGTTCAGTCGTTGTTGTAGAGAAGAAGGGCGTAAACTGCCTTCGTCGTCGCAGCTGTCGTTCGTCGACGTCGCAATTGTCGTTCGTTGTCACAGTTGTCGTTGTCGTCGCAGTTGTTGTTCAAACTTGGGTTTTTGTTGGTCAGAAGAAGAACATAGAAAAGAAGGATGTACAAAGGAACTTTCGAAATGAGCAGGGGACGTTCAAAGTGATGCACAGGTTCACAGCTAAATTAAAATTAGGGCTTTTATTTATAAAAGCAAATAAAATTAAAATTAGAGTTTTTATATAATAATTCAAATTAAAATTAGGATTTTTCATAAAAGCAAGTCGCGATATGGAATCATTTTGTGATTCGTACGATTTGTATCATGATTCACACGATACAACTGCGATAAGGGAGCAAAAACGATTATTCTCACGATTCGTATCGCGGGCACCCAGAATAGTATCTATTGTACGACTTGTACCATGAATCGTACGATACTTACTACCATGATCCAGATAACTATTTTAATTTTTGAAACCAAAAGTTTTTGGAAATTAAAAGATTTATTCTTTTCTTTCACCCTCCGGCTTTATACCTGAACTGAATTTTGTTACCAAATCCATAAATAGCTCATACAAGATTACATGGTCGAACAACTTCATGGATTTAGCATAACCTTTATGCTGGTAACGTGATAGGAAATCACCAATCACTGAGGGTTCCATTAGGAAGAGACATAGAGGTTATGGCCCTTTGAATATGTCAGATATAAAAAAGACAAACCGAGAGGTAAAAAAACACCTAATTTGATAGTACTTAGTCAATTCTGACATTCCTGCTATGTTTAAAATAAGATCAAACAACACAAATAGAACAATACCTCTCCAAAAAAATTATTTGCCCTTTCTATTCTTCTTTCAGTTTCATCATACTACATGCAATAAGATTAAGTTCATAAGCAAATATTGCTATAAAAATATATGCTAGGGGTAGTGAGATAACGGAAGTCTAAAACCTAAATCAAGGAGTATTCCAATGTCCCTTACCACTCCCTCCTGTTTAACTGCTTCGTAATGATTACAAGCATAAAAATTGCTCATCTTTTCACCATGGTCTAACCATCCACCCAGGCATAGCCTATGAATAAAAAAAATATATATTTTCACATCATTGTGCCCAAGAGATGACCCACAAAGAAGTTGAGTTGACATTGGCATTTCAAAATCGTATTCAATGCATTTCAACCCATCCCTCAAACTGTATTTAACAAAATATATATGCAATCCAATTTTAAAATCATATTCGGCAAAGGAAATACACATATAAACATAAACTTGAAAAAAAAAAGGATCGTTGCAATGATGTACCTATTGCAACAACAAACCAAAGATTACGACGGTAATGGTGGCCAAAAATTGTAGTGAGAAGAGTGAGATGGTTTGCGGTGAGGCTGAGAACAGTGAGAGTGAGAAGGCTTTGCGGTGTGATTGAGAAAAAGGGTTTTCAGTTAAAGTGAGAAGAGGGGTTTGCGATGAGACTGTGAATGGCTTCCGGTGAGAGTGAGAATGTGAATGGTTTTCGATGAAAGTAAGAAGAGATGGGTTGCAGTGAGAAGAGAAAAGTTTCACAGAATGAGAATGGTTCACTGA
>Ga0123342_1004300_pt1 | contig 21826 bp, 16 predicted proteins | sample Turbeawhitnodule_FD_89960 | JGI IMG/M metagenome (GOLD analysis project Ga0123342, IMG submission 89960) | Root nodule microbial communities of legume samples collected from Mexico - Turtle bean Mexico white nodule | ecosystem: Host-associated > Plants > Roots > Nodule | place: Mexico: Nepantla...
CCCTAAGACTCTTAACTAAAGACTAAAAGATGCTTTAACAATAGAGGTTTCTAATGTTTCCCTCTAAGCACCTTCAACAATATTCTTTATTATTTAATACTTGGCCTTGCCCTTTATAGGATGTACTTGGGCTTGGGCTTGGGCTTTAGGCTTGGGCCTCTCTTTATTTTATATCTTCTTTTAATTTTGAGAAGACTAAAAGGAAGAACTTCAAGTGTGATGGTGAATGGCCTCTTCCTTCATTAATAAAATCCTCCTTTACTTGATTCTCATCAGTAATAGAGCTATATCAGCAACATAATTAAACCATAAAGTGGCAGAATTACAACACAAATAGCCTAAGAGAATGGATAAGAACATAATTAAAGAAAAATAGTTCAACAACATAAACAAAAAAAATGAAATTGATACATAAACCCCTTTAATCATCTTTGCCATATTGGAACTCAAAAAGCTGTGTTTGGACAACTTTAATTTGTTCATCAAGATGTTGGAACCTAGTAGCACAAAACTCATAGTGATTCCTTTGATCATTGGCCATGTTTTCCATGCGGTTTATCATCAACCTTTCAAATTAAGACAAGGGAATCCCACGATCAATGGGTGGCTCATATCCCACAAGTGCATGCATACCATATTCATCTGCATTTCCAGCACTTGGACAAACTCCATAGGTTTCACCAGCAGCTTGTTCACTTAGAACCTCAGTGCTTTGATCATCTTGTCCAACTTTGTGTTCATCTTCTCCAGCATCTCCAGTATTTGGGGCAGCTTGGTCTTCCTCATCTACTCCAACTTGGCTTCACAAGAAGGACCCCCTTGTTCTTCATCTTTACTAACCCATTTGTTGCCAACCTTGATGAATCCTATTTTGTTAAGAGATCTATTTTTAATTTCATGAGATGGCTTCACTACCTCAGACAATTCTTCATCAAGGTCAACTTCAAAATATTGAAGAAATTTGTAAACAAGAACAACATAAGGAAAATGATAGTCACTTAACCTCATTGACTTTTACATGTGCTTCTTGAAGGCATGAATCCAATTAACCTTGATGTTTTCATGATGCAGTAGATGAGAACAAAATCTTCTTCAATGAGGACCAAGTGATTACTCCCCCTTGGAGTCAACTTCCAAGACACTATGAAGGCAATGATTCTTTCATTCAAGTTTAAGCCTCCTACAGAAAAACTCTTCACTTTCAAGTGAGGATTTTTTATGCATCCCACATAATACTGCATCTTGTTGAAGTCCTCCACCACACCAATATTGCCTTTGTTGATTCTAAGTCCAGTATACTTTAAATAGTCCACACAGTAGGAGTGATCTTCATATCAACCCCTTTTACATGTGAATACATGTTCTCACCATCAATAATAAGATTTGTGTAGAAAACCTTAACAAGATTTGGATAAGTGTTTCTAGACATATTAAAAAACCTTCTTATCTTCTATTTTGTTCCCGCCGGTTGACCTAACGTCTTCGTGAGTTTCTATTGACTTTGCTTCCAAGAACCCTTCGCACCCACGTTTCCTTCCTCCGATGGAAACACCTGAAAATAGAGAAACAAAGGACACCAAACTCGGGCAAGTCACGTTTGCACTCCGACGGTCAAGTTAGCATCTCGGGCAATGAACACCAAACTAACACTCTAAGATCACTGTGTGTTCTTTCTCACTCTGTTCACTCTCAGAAATGCGTAACTTGCACTAATGAAAGCGTAGAGTGTTCTCCGTAAAATGTCAAAACGTACCTTGGTTATGTCTATTTTCAACCTTATATACCTTTGGTGTTCTTGCCCTCCTGTTTAGCTGTGACTTAAGCATTCTGTAGGCGCGTCTTAGCAACACTAACGCCCAGACTTAGGGTCGTCCAGTGTGTAAGACTGCCCTGCCATAGTGCAACTGGCGCGGGATGACTGCTTGGGTGCCAACTCATGCACCCAATCTCTGAGTCATCTGCTCTGGGAGTCCCCTACCTTCCTCATGTGCCATGCATGCATATCACCCTCTACGACGTGACCCTCTCTCGGGTCGTCTCTATCCCAGTGGCTCTTTAACGGTAGTGCGCACTATTGCGTCCCTACACCCCATGCACAGATCCCTCTTGAGTTGGGTCTCTCCCTACTGGTAACTGGGGGTGTGGCTTGAAAACAACCTTTCTTTGTCTATCTTTACTGTTGAGGTGCCGAGGCCCGAGGCCTCCACGCCCTGCCTCTGTGCCGCCCCCTCCACGGTCGTCCTCACCCGTGAGTGTAAGGAGACACTCTCTTATCCTGTTCTACTTTCGGGGTCCCACCTTCGGGGTCCCATCATGTTGACTTTGGTCAATGCCCGAGGCCAGTCAATGCCTGAAACCGGTCAACGCCCGAGGACCAGACGATACATATTATTTCAAAGCATTCCTCACATCCTTGAGATTCTTCTCTTTTAGCCAGTTGAAATAGATCAATTTTGGGTTATTGATGACTTTTCGACTTGATTCATACAAAAACTTTTCAATCTTTTCATTATCACCCGAAAACTAGGTTTCAAGATGACCAACTTTCTTGGTGGCACGAGATTTCCTCCTTTTAGGTGAAGGTGATTAAGAAGCCATGTTGCAGAAGTAAATTTGTGAAGAAACAGTGGAAATAACTAGTTTCAAGTGAGGCAGCCAAAAAAACAATGGGTTATTTTTGTGAAATATGCAGTTGAAATCACACACATTTATAAATAGAAAAAGTTAGCCAAGATAAATTGGCTTTTAGTGAGTTATTTTTCCAAATATGTTGTAATGGGAATATGTAGTGCGTCAGACCCAAACAAAGATAGCTTTTGCAGACCCTTTAATTTGATTGACCATCCATAGAGAACACTTAAATTTCCAAGGATACCATAGAATATATTCCTTTATGACCAGAATATATTTAATTATGATCTAATTCAGAGGCACATTAAATTCATATTCGACCCATAATAGGTTTTGAAAATCAGAAACAATTGTAACCATGCGTAAGCAACCATGAAAACTTTAACAAGAGGTGTCAAGGGTAAAAAAATCGGTCATTTCGTGAAAACAATCGGTTGTTTTACTGTGATAGCAAGTGAATGTTTTTCAAAGAAAATAATTCTTCCAAAAGAATAAGGAATGCATTATGTAAATTACTCATACCTTTCTACAAAGATAATCCCCAACAGATTTGACCAAGAAAACACATTTGGATGTTCATTTGATCATATGAGGCACATACATAGGATGAGAATATACAACTTACTTTACATGGGTCAAGAATTTCTTTGACATGTCAAGATCATATGTAAGCTGCATACATTTGATTCATAAGAACAATTATTGTTTTGGTTGGCTTTTCCCACAGCACCCTTTCTTTGATCTCAATGTTTCCTTGACTGCTAAGAATACCTACAAGAGAGAAATCAAGAAGCAAGGTTTGCTCCCGTTACAAATTTGGGTCCATGGGCATTAACTGGGACATTAGGAACCTTAGAATTCTTAGGAACCCACTTTAAAACACCTCTAGGAAAAGAAAACCTCCTCACTCTGCAGAATCTAACAGTATGACCCCTTTTCATGCAGTACAAGCAAGTTTCAACTAGTTGTTTCGACAAAACAATCAGTTGTTTTTCAAAGAAACTAGAAAAGGGTTTTCAAATTGATCTGTTCTTGCTGTTTGGGTTAAATCCCAGTCCAACCTTTCCAAAATCACAATTTTGCAAGGAAAGAACAGTTTCAAGATTTGATTGACCTTTGGAAAACTTGTCCACATTTTTAAAAGATAGTGGATCTTCTTTTGAAGAGATTCAAAATTTTCACAAAATCTAGACTCAACACACTTACAAGAAGATTTTTGGTAAATCATTTTCAGGTTTTCAAATTCAATTTTTGAATTGTTTAACTCTTCTTCTAAGGTTTTGACTCTGTTTCCCAACCAATTGTTTAACCATTTCAACCGGTTATTCAAAGGGGGCCAGCCTATTAGCTTCCTCATGAGTTTCTTTGAAGGCATAAAAAAGTTGGCTATAATTTTCAAAATTAATAAAAGCGCCTGAACTTACACTGCTTGATTTAGATTCTTCCTTTTCCATTAAACACAAATTGACTTATTCATCTTCCTTAGCAGATGAACTTGAGGATGAATCATCATTATCTCGCCAAGCTATGTAGGCTCTTCTTGCTTTTCCCTTCTTTTTAAACTTCTTGGTTGCCCCTCTCTCATTGATCTCATTGTTTGGACAATCGACCTTGATGTCACCCTGTTTACCACATCTAAAACAAGTATAGTTTGTAGAATTGAATTTATTCACTTTCTTACTATTATACCTGTTTGATGGTTGATTCTTGTTCTTCTTCAAGAACTTTCCAAACTTGTTAGCAAGTTGAGAGTGTCACCATCACTACACTCGTTTGAGTCTTGACCTTCCTTATGACCAACTGCTCTTAAAGCAATGCTCTTCACATTCTTTTCTTCATTTTCTTGGTCATTAAGTCGGTTCATCTCAAGCTCATGCTCCCTTAGATTACCAAACAAGAAGGTTGTGGTCAATGTGGTCAAATCCTAGGATTTAGAAATTGCAGTGACCTTTGGTTGCCAAGATCTATCCAAGCATTTGAGATCTTGATGTTCAGCTTCTCCCTTTCAAAGATCTTGCCAAGGCTAATGAGGTGATTCACTATGTAGGTGAATCTTTTCTGCACATCCATGATGGTTTCCCCATTACGCATCCTAAACATTTCGTATTCTTGGATCAAGGCATGCTTCCTTACCTTCATGGGTAAGCTCAAGGATGTCCAACATCTCCTTTGCAGATGCACATTGTGAGACCCTAAAAAATTCATCAAAATTCAAAGCAGAAGTGATGATGTTCTTGGGAATGCAATCATATTGAGCTCTTTTACTTTCACTCTCAGTCCATTAGGACCAAGGTTTTTCAATGAAACCATAATTTTTTTTTCAAATTTTGGTACAAAAGGCCCATTTACATTAGTATCCCAGATTCCTCTATCAATTAATTCAACAAAAAATTTCATTCTAACCTTCCAAAATCGATAGTTCAGTCCACAAAACAAAGGTGACCTATTTATAGAAGCCCCTCCCCAAGGGTAGTTTTTCAGCCATTTTAAAAAGGTTTTAGGATATAAACTTAAGTAGCTTTCAATAACTAAGCTCATGATGTCAATTGATAGAATTAATGGCCTAAACAAGAGGCAGGGTGAATTGTTTTTGAAAGATTTTCGCAAAGATTGAAGTTAGAATGAAAAGTTCTGAAAAATGAATAATTGATTTTCTGTTCAACTTAATAAAACTTCGGTTTTAAGTGTATTTCCAGAAAATCCACCTGTTGTTTTCATGAAACAACCAGTTGGTTATACCAGTAGAGTTTAAAACAAAGATAAAATAGTTTATGAGAGTAGAAATAGAGAGAATTACACAAGATGTTTATACTAGTTCACTCTTAACCAAGAGCTACATCTAGTCCTCAGGTAACCATTGAGAATTAACAACGTAATCAAACCTAGATTACAAAACACACTCCAAGAGTGATGATCTTGAACCCCTCAAGAACACACATCACTCTTTGACAAACACCACAGTTTCCAGAAACACCTTTCTGAAACTGCCTTACACACAAATAAAGAAATATAGTGTTCAAAGAAGAAAAGAATAAAATACACCTGAATATTACAAAGCTTAAGTTTCAAAAGTACAAAACCCAATCCAATTCCACACGCTTGAGATGATCCAAAGCTTTTGAAATCATGAAAATCATTTTTGATAATCTATCTCTCTTAGTTAATACAAAGGAGTATTAAACAACCTTTATAACCTCAATCAAGTGGTTAGAACAGTTAAATAAAAAACAAGAGGCTGTTGGAATCAATGAAAACAGTTTAAAACACTTAACATAATTTTGTTATGAAAACAACTAGTTGTTTTCCAAATCAATCGATTGAAATAATGTTTTTGTTAAGGTTTTCATAAAACAACAAGTTGATTTATCGAAACAACTGGTTGATTCTGTTTGACAATAAAGACAAAAGAAAGCTAGGCTTTTCCAAACCGTTTTAAAAACCACTAAGTGTCAAACAACAGGTTGAATCGACATTTCAATAGATTGAAATTTCACACTCTTTTAGAAAACCCATCTTTTAAAAAAGAGAAAGATTCAAATGAACTTGGATCATCTTAAGGAGTGAATTAACAAGTTAAAAACTACTAGACAAAACACATACATGCCACAACAACAAGGTGTTTAAACTTTCAACATGAATTTAGAGACATTAAAGCATCTTATTCAACAATTATAATTTAGCGAAGGCGCTTGAAATCGACCTCCAATTGAAGAACCCAATCATGAGGTCGAAGAAAAGACATGGTGGTGAGGACGTATAGAAGAAGGACCTTTTACTAATTTTCCTAAAGGTGAGTTGCAAGTTGCATTTTATTTTAATGGGGTTTTCTATATTTCATGGGTTTGATTGGTGTTGAAAATGGTGTCTAAAATGGTGTTCAAATGTTACATACAAAGAACCCTAAGGTTCCATTTTTGTTGGGCTCATGTTAAACGCTCGTGTTAGATGCTTGGTCCTATGGCTTAGAAGGTTGCCCTAAACGCTAGTACTAGATGATTCTTGTTGATCCTGAAGGTAAACGTTCCTTGTTTTGAGTGTGTTTGTTACTGTATTTAGGGGTATGTATTTATGTGTTTGTTACTCTAGTTTACCTCAATAAGCTAGTTAATGTGTATAATCCTCATTCTTTGATTAATGTCCAAATGATGTGTCATGTAATTGGACAAAACATAGCTAGTATCCTGCAATATCAAATGCTATTAGTTATCAAAATTCAATAGAAAGGAATTCGAATGTTAGTTTTGTTGTCATTCTGAAATCCATTTTTGAATTATAAAATTATTAGTGAAATAAACTCTACATAGAAGAATTTCAAAAATAGAAAACGACATAAATACAATATAGTGAATTTTAACTATACCCAAAATGATATAAATTGTCTGCTGGATGGGCAGAAAATATAGTCTTGCTTTAGCAGAAAATACAACTTTCGAGAATAGGATGAGAAATCAGGACAACAGGTGGAAGAATTTGAGTGCAGTACTCTCAAAAGTTCAATTGAAAAATTAGAATTCAGAAATTGGTTCTCTTTGTGCTAACCCCACTATGAGGTAGACCCAGAGTCTGGCTCATTGTGTGAAATTCTTGGGTTTCTCTTCTCCTTAAGCTGATTTGTGCGAGACGTGGTTGAGAATTTGATATTGAGAAGAAAGCTACCACAAGTATGTTAGGATTTAAACAAAACCCACATAGAATAAAAGTAAATAAAAGATTCACAAAGTAATAACTTGGATTTAACTTCCGATGCATTGAAAATGTTTATTTCATAGTAATGAGAAATAGGAAATGTTAGGAAAACATACCACAACTAAAAGCATAAATCTAGAGGCAACTTGAAGCCATGGAATGTTGTCATAAACTTCCTTAAGTATGTAAGCAACAACCCAAACAACTGCCAAGAAGAATGAGCAAAAGATAAATTATGGAGACCACCGAGAAAAACCATCCACAAAATATACAAGCTCATATTTAATAAAACTAGTTTGAAAATGAATAAGCATGTATAAGACTGGGCAATGAAAAATGAATTAGGTGGTTTTTACCTCAGCAAGCAATGTTAAATGTAAAAAAAAAATTGTGGTTAATTAAGAGACTATAAAGTATGATATCTTTTTTTTTTTCAGAAAGTGAACAATATTGTCTATAGAATAAATATTATATTTAGGATAAAACTTGTGCAAAACTAGTTATCTGAGCAAAGTAGTTAAAGAATATGTGATATCTGTAACATTTGGAAACATGCATTCTGAAGTTAATGTTGATTTCGGTATCAAATTTTTAACTTTTATCGTTACAAGAAAATCATTAAATATAAATGAATTTTACAGATAAAAAATAATTAGTTACTATATTGACTAAATTAGATATTATCACTGGTGCAAAAAAGCTTAAACATGACGGCTATTTTAACTGTTAAATGGCGTTTTGCTAGCCGCCTTTGATCAGCACGTAGTCTTATGTCCCAAAACAAAGAAGGTGACTGAATAGCCGCCTTAGATTTAAACAAAGAGGGCAGCTATTTGCCTTAGCCGCCTTATAAACCATTGCGGAGCATCTAAGAAGGCGACTATGGTAAATAATCACCCTTGTAAATGGTAATTCTTTTTAATACATTATGTTTAATGTTAATTTCCATATAAATTGACTTGTTTAATTATAACCTAGTCAGACAAATACATAAATTCAAATAATCAAATGATATATATTGATAAAAATGTATTACAAACACTAATATATTAGAACTGTAGGCCTTAAACAAGTGGGAGATGAGTTGTTTATGAAAGATTTTCGCAAGTATAGAAGGTAAAGTGAATGACTACGAGGAATCAATCAATTAGAAAACTGTTCAGTTAATTAGAAAACTATTTTTAGTTTGATTGCTGAAAATCAACCTGTTGTTTTTGCTAAACAACCGGTTGTTTATACTAGCAGTTTATAAATCAAATCTAAAGCAGTTTAAAAAGTGTATTGAAAGATAAATTCACACAGAGTATTTATACTAGTTCACTCTTAACCAAGAGCTACATCCAGTCCTTAGCTAACAACTGAGAATTCACTAAGTAATCAAACCTTGATTGCAAACAACACACCAAAGTGATGATCTTGAACCCTTCAAGAACACACACCACATTTGGCAATCAACACAATTTTAACAACAACCTCTGAAAATGCACAACACCAAGTCACACAGAATTACTGTGATTAAGAAAAAAGGAATAGAATACACCTGGGTACAATCAAAGATTAAAGTACAGAGAATACAAAAAATGGCATTCCACACTTGAGAATGATCCAAAAGTTCTTTGAAATCTTGAAAATTGATTTTGATTGATCTTTCTTAGTTAGTTAATGACCAGGAGCGTAAAACAACCTTTTTATACTCCAATCAATTGGTCAAAGCATTTTATTCAAGAACCAAAACCAGTTTGAATAATTTAAAACAGATTTGCACATCTTAACATAATTCTGTTAAGGTTTTAAAAAAATAATCGATTGAAATCATGAATCAACCCGGTTGAGTTGGTTGATAGCAAACTCAAACAAAGTCAAGATTTTCAAATCCTTTTCAAAAACCACTAAGTGTAAAAGAGCCAGTTGATTTGACATTTCAACAGGTTGGATTTTCACTTTCTTTAGAAAACATATCTTTTTCAAAAGGATTAAGATTCATTTAACCTTGGATCATCAAAAGGAGTGGATTAACAAATTCAACTACTTCTAGACACACACACATAACCAACAACAAGGATCTTCATGCATTCCACTTGGATTTGGAGACATCAAAGCACCTTGCTCAACATAATAACATATTCCTATCTATCTAATTCCTACACTATTGATTAGTTATCCTAGGGTTTTGATAAATCATTAATTTATACTAGGAAAAGTCATGAAAATTTTTAGAATTTTCAAATTAGTGTATGTAAGGAAACTAAAACCTTAAAATACTTAAAAAAATACCTAAATAATAAAAACAAATAGTAAACGGTGGATTTTTGGAATTTTGGGTGGACCCAGTGTCCTTCGGGAATGGCCAAGGGCTTCGTCTCCTCATTTTGAGTAACTTTCATTTTTTACGCGTCTCCATCTAACTTCTCTGTAAAAATTTATAGTCATTTGAAGTTTTTTCGCGCTAATTTCTTGCAACTCCAAATCTATCATTCCTCTCCTCAATCCGAGGACTCTTCCATCAAATATACACTAAATGAAGTTCCCACAAAAAAATTTGGATGAAAAATAACTTTCTACCTATTTGTAATGAATTTTACAATGATTCAAAAATATAAAAATACCACGAACCTTGTACGTGAAGGTGATGGTGAAGAGCAGTGACGACGAAGACCAATGGAGGCATAAGGAAACCCTAAACAATGAAAACAAAGTTCGTTGGTGGAAGGCACAAGGAAATCCTAAACAATGAAAACAATGTTTGTTGGTGGAAGGCACAAGGAAACCCTAAAAATTGAAAACAAAGTTCATTGGTGGAAGACAATGAAAACCTTCAGTAATGAATAAGCAATGGAGGATGCAACAAGGAACCCTAAAAAATGAAAACAAAGTTCGTTGGTGGAAGACACAAGGAAACCCTAAACAATGAAAATAACGTTCATTGGTGGAAGGCACAAGGAAACCCTGCACAATGAAAACAACGTTCGTTGGTGGAAGGCACAAGGAAACCCTAAACAATGAAAACAACGTTCATTAGTGGAAGGCAATGAAAACCTTCACTAACAAATTAGCAATTGAGGATTCAGAATGAGTGAATGAGAGAAACTTAGAAAGACCTCGAAGATGAAGAAAAAGTAGAAGCAAAGAGAGTGAGCACGAAGGCAAAGAAGGAAGACAAACACGAAGAAGAGGAAATACAAAAGTGTAAGTGACGCGCTACGAATTAGGGTAAAAAATGGGTCTAAGACGGCGGCTACCACTAATAGTCATCGTCTTAGACAAAGCGCTTTGGTCTAAGACGACGGGTTGACCTCATAGCTGCCGTCTTAGACTCTTTTTATTGCAAAAATGCCACCGCGTTTTGAAAGACAACGCTTGGCAGTATAAACACTATGAATTGCTTGTCGTTTAAGGGGCTTTTTGCACTAGTGTATTTTAGAGACTAAAAAAATTATTTATATTTAAATAGATATCAATTTAGAAACTAGTTTATAAATTTTATTAATATAAGAAACTAATTTAGATATCAATATTTTTTTTAGTCTCTAAAATAATATCTAATTTAGTTAATATAGTAACTAATTAATTTTTTTGTCCCTACAATTAATTTCTATTTAATACTTTTTTGTGGTGGATGTTACACATTTAGACTTAGGTAAGAAATGTTTTTTTCCTAGGAAATAGAAAACCTAATTTTTGTATCATGGTTCTATATAAATTTTTTTTGGCAACTTCATTGTTAAATTGTGAACTGTATAATATTTGTTAAAAATTACACCTATTAGATCATTTCCTATATGTATTAATTATAAATGATGTTATGACAATACTTTCTTAAAAAACTAAACATGAATGTTGTCTTTCTTAAAAAAAATGGTGCTAATGAATATAATTTTATTCACACTTATTAACTTCAATCATAAATTATTGGAATGTAATAATAAATAAAGTCATTATTTTAATTAATATTCTTGTAATTGGGTTTATTTGGGTCTTAATTATTATTTCTGTTGATTCTGTTTTTTTAACCCAAGTTACTTTTTTTTTTTTTCAAAATAGGAAACAAAATCCTGAAATTCAATGCCAATATCTACAATATCTTAGAAAAGGAATTGAATGCAAATGTCTACAAGGATATTGTTTATAACTCCTGAAATTCAATCTCCACTGCAAAATCCTTCAAAAATAGAACAAGTATTCTTTGAAGATATTATTCAAGAAAATCTTCCGCAATATCTCGGACAACAGTGCTAGAATCAATTACAATCAATGCACAAATTTGAAGAAAATTTGAAACAGTATACAGAAGAGAAGCAAGAATCAAATCTGAGACTATTTAGGAATGAAGATATATGTTTAATAATTTAAAACAGAAAAGGAAGCATATGATAATTGTAAAACAATATCATAAGGAGGATTTTTAATCTGATTTTGTGCAAGAAAAAAAAGATTGTAAAAGAGACTTAAGAGGAAGGAAGGGAGAGCTTTTTGGGTCGGGTTTCATAGGAGCAAACACATTTTAGACCTAATTTTCTTTTCTTCTTTATAATAGTTTTGTTTTGCCTCCACATTGAAGGCTAAACCTTTTTGGTTGGTTCCTTTGTAATTCCCCATTGAGTTTTGAGGTTTTGTTCAATAATTTTTTTTTGTTTTTTTAACATTCTAATCTCCTGGAAAACTGTTATTTGTGAGAGGTTGTACTTGAACGCATGATTGAGAGTCTTCTTTATCTTAAACTTTGGTTTCCTGGTTAATTCACACTGTTCTAATTAATTTCTTGGGCACATGATTTAAAAGAGAGGAGATAAGTATTGACATAAAGTATAAACATGGAACAAAGTGAGTATTGATTAAACCAATATACGCATGCTTTACTGGTGAGTTTTAAGTTGAATAAGATTGACGCATGTTCAATCTGGTTTAGCTTTGTGTGAGAATTGAAGGATGATAATCTTTAGATGACTTATGAAGAACTCAGTGGTGGAGGAACTTGGGGATCAACCACTTTTTAATTTATATTTTAATCTTTTTTATATTTTATGTTAAACAATATCAATCCGCTTTTTATCATTATTGTTATTGCTAATTCTAATTTCTAGGAGATAAGTTTTGAATTTTATTCACTGGACTCATAGTTGATTTTAGAATTGCACATTTTTATGTGTTACTCTTTTGTTTATGATTTTTGGATTAACAATTATGGTGATAAGGTCAAAGAAGATTGTCATTGGACACGAACTTAACCAAGTGGTTAAGTAAGTGTGAAGGTTCTTGTTCCCGCCAGTTAACCCCAACGTCTTCGTGCACTCGCAACAACCTTCACGTCCAGGACTCCCTTCTCTTCAAACGGTGCTTTCCTCCTAGTGGATCACCTGAAAAACAAGAGACAAAGGGCACCCTCGCGGCTGTTTGCACTCCAATGCTCAAGTCAAACTTCGGGCAAAGAAACACCAAAAAACTCTAAACTCTGAGAGCTCTGTGTGTTACTTGCATTAGAAATGCGTACCTTATTCTGTTGGTTGTTACCCTTTATATGCTCTTTAGTGTTTCTGCTTCCTTCGCTAACTGTGAGTTAGGCTTATTGTAGGTGCGTCTTAGCATCACTATCACCCACCCTCAGGGCCATTTAGTGTGCAAGACCCCCCTTTACTGGAGTGCAACCTCTGTGAGATGACCACTTGGGTGCCAACTCATGCACCTAATCTCTGGATCATCCACTCTGGGAGTGCCTTGTCTTATTCACGTGCCATGCATGCAGATCTCCCCTGGGACGTGACCCTTACCGTTCATCTCTTTCCCAGGGGCTATTTGATTGTGACGTGCCCTAAAACCTCGTCTACACCCCATGCATGGACTTTCTGTGACCTTGACTTCTCCCTTACTGAGTGCTGAAATGTGCCTTGGAAACCACCCTTTTTCGGCTCAGATTTACTGTTTGGATTGCCGAGGTCCGAGGCCTCCACGCCCCGCGCCTTGATGCCGCCCCATCCTTGGCTGCCCTTACCCAGGAGCTTACTAAGAATCTGGCCCGTCCTACCAGCCTCCCAGTGGACCTAGCCTTCGGGGTTCCACCATGACTTTGGTCAACGCCCAAGTCCGAGAACTGGTCAGTACAGTTCTCTTTTAGAGAGCAAAAGATAAAATACAATATAAGGTGAACATGGCGATGATGGCGAAATTAAAAAACATAGAAAATAGAATGAAGCAAAATGAAACCAAAATAAAGGAAGAGATAAAGAACACCAATGAACAAAGAATAATGGAAAGGCGCAAAAAGAAAGGAAAAAGATGAAGAGAAAGGAAACCTTATGGGAATGGAGCAAGGGATCACGCCACTTGGAATGGTGGGAGATTCTAAGATGAGTGGTGAGGAGCCGCCACTTGAGGTGCACTATTTTTAAGATAAGACCCAAGAACAATTTAGGAGACAAAGCTCACTAATCACTCAAGTAGAGTTTCTCTTTTTAATTCAAATTCAAGTGTGAAATACATGAGGCAAGACACTCTATTAATAGGAGAAAATGTCTTGGGGATCAAGATAGAGGGGTAGGGTTGTAATTTGTGAGAAACCTTCTAGACGGTAGGTAAAAGAAACTCTAAACCTAGGTGCACATCTCATGAAAGGTGGGTTTGGCACAAACACAGAATACTAAGCACACCTTACTAAAATTACTAAGCATACCCTACTCTAGCTTATTCTTCTATTATGATCCCAAAGTGAGCCCAATTTATTTACATAAACTTGTATTTTAAAAAGACTAGAAAAAAAAACATTTGATGCTCTGGCCTATGTCTAGTTCTTCTTTTCTGAGGTACTTTTGAAGTTTAGTGGCGCCTTGTCTTGGATGTTGAGATGACTAACTTAATTGTGAAGTGCTTATTGTGTCCTTAGTCATCTGTTTGTCAACATGGTTTGTATAAAAAATGAATTCACTTTATCCCTGAATCTTCTCTACAAAAACCACATGCACATAAAACTAATCCAAAGGAGTGTCAAGAGATTCAACTCAATCATTTAAAAGGATGTACTAGAAGTATAGTGTCTAACAAAGATACAAAGTTCTTGAGTCATTATTGGAAAACAACAGGGGAATAACTTGGCACAAAATTTATGTTTTCAATCACTTATTACCCCAATTCAGAAGAACAAACTAAAGTGATCACGAAAACTATGTATCAAATGTTCACATACCTTATTTCCAGAAACCTTAGGGCGTGGGAGGAATTCTTTCTTCTTATTGAAATTGTTTTTAATTGGGTAGTTAATTTTTCCAACTCTCACACCTTTTGCTTAACACTCCAATAAAGGAAAAAAGAGAGATGATCTTTGCCCCCGAGAAATGGGTTTGGATTCACTTATGGAATAATTACTTTTCAACCCAAAGGAAATTTACACTTCCTCCCCGAGGAGATGGTCCCTTCCAAATCACTAAAAGGATCAATAAAAATCAACATGAGTTTGATTGACCTCACATATATCCAGGCAATAATAATTTTCATGTGAGCGATCTGACTCCTTTTTCTGCAGGTGTTTCAAAGTCGTGGACGAATTCTCTCCAACCCGAGGAGCATGATGAAACCCTGACTGACAGAGAACCTATTCAGCCAGACCAATCTTCTAGGAGGATGACCAGGAACATGACACAGGACTCAGGGCTTGGCCAAGCACATCCTATTGTTCCTTAAAGGATCCTTAACAAAAGAACACTTGAGCATGAACCAAAATATCAATTGTTATTTCTTTTAGTCTTTTTATAAGACATAATTAAATGTAATAAATTAGGCTCACATTGGCCCAAGAAAAATAACCTAGCTTAGGCTTCTAAAAACCCTAGCTAGAGGAGCAAATGTGGTCACAATTTCCACAATAACCACATGCTTAAATGTGAAGAGCATGACCCTACTAAATCCACTTTTAGTGGCACGAAATTAGTAGCCTAAACATTTTTAATTTGAATTTTGAATTTTCCACCACACACTAAGCTCATGGAACCCCATGCTATAAATAGGTGGCCTTGTAATTTAGAACATAATTTGAGTAAAGAAATTATGCTTGAGTGAATCTTTGAGATTCTATAATTTTCTTCGAGTCTTATCTTGGCAAGATGCTTCAAGTGGCGACTCTCTTCATCACTTATATTGGAATCCAACTCTAAGTGGCATGAGCTCTTCCATTCCTCTACCTCCATGAATGTCTTTAACCATCTAAGTTTTTCACTTTTCTTCTCTAATTACATGTTTTCCATTTTCTTCAATTCTACTTTCTTTTGAGTTCTTATTCTTTCGAATTCTTATTGTCTTTGTGCGAGTCTTTTTATTTTTCTCTTTGAAGAGAATCTTCAAACTTAACCACTTGGTTAAGTTCGTATCCAGTGACAATCCTCACTGAGTCATCATTATAATTGTTAATCCAATTCTTAATCGAAGTGAAACCTCTAAAAATATGTGCAATTCTCAAATCATAAAAAATTTATTCTAATCAGTGGCCTTGAATTCTCAAGCATCTAATGATTTTGTTGGTACACTTGAATGGTTGAATTTGAAAAAAAAATTGAGACAATACCAAATTGCAATTAAATTGGATTTTCCACAATCGACATATTTTTGTATGATTAACCTAGACCAAGGAATGTATTAGATAAGTTAACATAAGTTGTTCTTCGACCATTGAAGATGAATAAAAATTTTAAAACTCCACATAAATTTCTATTACATTCTTTCTATGTGTCGGGTCAAAAGACCATGTCTCTCATGTGGATAAATTCTACCCATGCAACACAAAGAATTACCAAGTATATCAACCTTTCAGTGGATGATTCTTAGGCAATGGATTCATGTTTTTTATGTCTGAGCCTGAGCCTTGGTTCCAACCAAAATTGGGTTCACAAAATTAGTTCTAAAACCAAGTAAACTAACTTCAACTTCTTCTTTAAGTAGTTTGTTGACTGTGTAGTGCCAATTGATAAAGGACCTTTAATCGTCTATTACTTGTTTTGTATATTTTTATTCTTTAAACTCAACTTCTTCTACTCTTCATAGTATAAATGTCTTCATTCTAGCTTCTAAGATCAAAACACCTTTTAGATGGTTTAGGAAAAATATAAGCTGAAAAATACAGTTTTTATTATATTTCTATAAAAAAAGTAAATTTATTAAGAGAATACAAATCTAAACTAAAAATAGAAACTAAGAACGAAAAACAATTAAAAAAATACAATTATCCTAAAATAATATGAAAAAATCGAAAGTTATCAACCACCCATCCCTCATTTTAAAAAATGAGGTAATAGAATAACCTTTGGACCAAACACGACGCATGTTAAATTGATAGTCTAATGACCATTTTATGAACCCTATGTCTAGATTAACACAAAGGAAATCTCATTCCCCTCAACTACATTCACCTTAACCTAAAAGTTTATACTCAAATTCACCATCACTGACCTACACAAGGAATGATAGCATCTCCTTCATTCGAAATGTTTCTTTGAATTTTGATGATAGTTGGCGGAAGCTATTGGAAGTGATGAGTCAATGAGAGCTCCATTGGAGCCATGTATTCCTTGTAGTTTCCATGAAGAGTGTGAAGAGTGATTTGTTTAGCCATATCAATTGGAAGAGATGGAAGATGAGACCAAAGGTATCTATTCTAGAGAGACTAAACAAGAGAGTGCTTAGGCTTGCAATTTGACAACATAACACTCATATATGTTATCTACTAAAACATGAGCCAAGCACCCCAATTTATAGGTTAGAGGGTCGACCAAGTTACAAGCAAAATAGTGCAAAAATTCAAATGCAAAAGGTTAGAATTAGGCATCTAAATCAAGTCCCAACGCAATGATGATCAAGATGTGCTCCATGTGACCTAATTAGGTCTAATGACCGACCTAGGGTTTAATGTGGGTTGTAATTAAGCCCAATCACACCCTAGGTAGATTTTAGAAACCTAATCCTAACCCTAATTTACTTAAAGCAAAAATACAAGCAAAAATGCTACTATATTTTTACACTAGGTTATAACACTTTTGAACATGTATAAGAGATTGTCTCTGCCATCAGTAGCAGAGTCCAAATCATCTTATATTCTCCTTACCATAGCTCTAGTTGTTGGTCTTGAGTTGAGACCTTTGCCATCATCCCTTCCCTCTTGAAGAGGATTTGTCCTCAAATCAAAAGTCTTTACCTCATCATCTGTGCTACCTGCAAAATGTGTTAGATCTATAACATTAAAAGTAGCATGTACTCTATATTCTTCAGACATATCCAACTGATATGAATTATTATTGACTATCTTGAGGACTTGGAAAGGACCATTTCCTCAGGGACTAAGCTTAGACTTCCTATAACTAGGGAATCTATGCTTTCTAAGATGCAGCTAAATCCAATCTATCTCTTTAAAAATTATCTCTCTCTTCCCCTTATTATTATTCTTGATGTATTTCTTCGTTTGTTTGTAATTAATTTTTAATGCTCTCATCTAATTTCTTAACAAATTGAACTTTTGTTACCCATTCCTTATGCACAAATTCATGTGGATTAGGCAAAGGTAACAAATCTAAAGGATTGAGAGGATTAAAACCATATACAACCTCAATGGAGAAATTTTAGTAGTCTTAGGGACCACTCTATTGTATGCAAACTCTATATGACGAAGGTAGTCATCTTAAGATTTTTAGTTTCCTTTCATGACCGACCTAAGCATAGTTGATAGAGATCTATTTACTACCTCTATTTGTCCATCATTTTAAGGATGAGAAGAGGTTGAAAAATTCAACTTAGTTCCTAGCCTTTCCCAAAGAGTTCTCAAGACATGTCTAAGATATTTAGAGGATTAAAACCATATACAACGTCAATGGAGAAATTTTAGTAGTCTTAGGGACCACTCTATTGTATGCAAACTCTATATAACGAAGGTAGTCATCCTAAGATTTGTAGTTTCCTTTCATGACCGACCCAAGCATAGTTGATAGAGATCTATTTACTACCTGTATTTGTCCATCCTTTTAAGGATGAGAAGAGGTTAAAAAATTCAACTTAGTTCCTAGCCTTTCCCAAAGAGTTCTCAAGACATGTCTAAGATATTTTGAATCTCTATAAAAAACTATGTGATGCAATCCAAGTGGCATGGCTTTGTGTCTTTTATTTTATATTTTTGGGGTGCGGAATTTGGGGGAATTGTAAGAATTCATGGCTTAAACAAGAGGGGGAGGGGTGAATTATTTTATGAAAGTTTTTCGCAAAGACTTGGTTTAGAATGAATCTTTATCAAACAATCTAGATAAGCACTTAAGGAAAGCAATCAAACAATCCAACAAAAACAGTTATCAGAATTTTAACCGGTTAAAACTGTGTTTTAATCGGTTGTTTATACCAGGAGCAGAAATGAAAAAGCAGCACAGCTTCAGGCTACATGTGAATTTGAAACATCAGAGCACCCATGTTCAACAGGGATTTGGTGGCTAAAATGAGTGAAAGAACCATGAAACATTGGTGTATGCAGAATGATAATGAACCTAAAGAGAGGTGAGGCCAACTCCTAAGAAGTTCTAAGCTAGACATAAAAGTAATGCTAGCAAAGAGTGAGCAAAGAAGATAAGATGTGAACAATTTTGGGCAACAATTCTTTAATCAATTCTAAGCTAATTTACATGGGATCTAGCACTTGTATTTATAGTGCTATGGGCAGCCAAGGTGCAAGCATTAACCCTAAAAATTCTCCACTCCTAGAAGGACAAATGACTCTATATAATTGGAGTAAATCCTCTCAAATTAGAGGTTAACAAGTGTCATCCTCGAATTGGAGAGAATCCTATCCATTTCCATGAAGACAAATGGCCTTTTGGCATTAGTGGGAATCCCCCCTCCATTGAGGGAATGACATATGGACCTTCATGTCTTTTTTGCCACTCCATGCTTTCTATTTGCACTATAGTAATTTATTTGTGCACCCTAGATGGCCTAGAATTGCATTGGGTCCAAGGAGGTCCAATAGTAAGTCTAGCTAGGATCTTTCTTTTTTTAATTACACCATACTCTAATTGACCCAATACATGGCCCATGAAAATTGGCCCAAAACATGGCTCAAATACAAGCCCAAAATAAATTCTATATTACTATATACAATGTTTATAAAATTAGAGAAATATGGAAGAGAAGACAACAATTAATTCTCTCTGAGATGAAAGTCTTCAAAGCTCCTTTTTATGCGTCCAACCTTCTTAGCCAAATATTTCGTGGTTGGATGGCTGGATCAGTTTGAGGATGACAAGAGGTGGAAAAATTCAACTTAGTTCCTAGCCTTTTCCCAAGATTTCTCCAGAAATGGCTAACAAATTTTGGATCTATATCCAAAACTATGGTTTTAAGTAGACCATGAAGTCTTACCACTTCTTGAAAGAAGAGTTTAAAGATGTTGTTAGAATCATCCACTTTATTGCATGGTATGAAATGAGCCCTCTTCTTAAACCTATCTAGTACCACAAAGATGGAATCAAATCCTCTTTATGTCCTAGTGATGTGAGTTAATTTTAGGATTGTTCATTTAATGGTGTGACACTAAGAATATGGTGAGAACTCTAAGAAGATCCCTACTGGACACAAACTTAACCAAGTGGTTAAGTAAGTGTGAAGGTTCACTTCACAAGAGTAAAAGGAAAAGACAATTATATGGTGAACATGGTGTTAGAAGGTGCGGAATTAAAGAACAAGGACAAGAAACCAAATAGAATTTCCGAATGGAAACAAGGAAAACCAAACAAGAACATGATATAAAGAGTAAAAATGGAATGACAATTGAAGAATAAATGAAGGAAGGAGAAAGCTTATGTGATGGCTTTGAGAAGTGGAACACGCCACTTGGAGTGTGATTGGCCTCCAAGATAAGTGATGATAGCCGCCACTTGAGAGCTCTCAAACCTCACTAACACCTCACACAATTTGTGCAGAGTAACTCTTCTTCTGTTAATTTCAACTTTTAAAATACACTAGGTAGGCCTCCTATTTATAGTTGAAGGAGCCGTGGAGAACAAGCTAAAGGGGTAGGATGGGGTTTGACTAAGTCCATCCCGCATCCTAGGCTTGTCCTTCTAAAACTAGGTCAAAATGCCTTCCAAAAGGGCTAGATGCTACCCACACCCCCTATTATGCTAAAAGTACCTTATTCTAGCCTATATTTGCTATTTGGACCCCTGAAGTGAGTCCAATTATTTACAACATATTTGTATCTTATAAGAAGACCAAAAGGAACAATAGTTGGTGTGATGGTTTATGCTCAGCTCCTTTGGTGAGGTCCATGTGATCCTTGTTGGGTTTATGAATTGGTCGTTGAGATCACAATTCACGATGTGCTTTGTCTTTTGCCTCCTTGGCCATCTTCGTAGATACTTGGGTTGTATCACCTATGAATCCCTCAAATGAAATTCATGCTAATGTCTTCCCATGGAGCCCAAGCAAGAGGTAAATGAGTATAGAATCCATGAGGCATTGTCTTAGACTTAGCTTTTAAACATGAGATATATCTATGACAATGTCTTTGAACTTCTTTTCTCATATGGGGCTAAGAAATATTTCCTTTTAAAAGTTCTAGAGTTTTATCAACTCCAAAATGACCCATGAGACCACCTTCATGTGACTCTTTACAAGGAGTTTTTTGTATGTTCCTTGAGGTATACAAAGTTTTCCTTCTTTAAACACATACCCCTAAGAAACATAAATAATCTCCTCGTACTCTATATTTCATCTAGCAAAGGTGGACACAAAATCCTGATCATTCTCAAAAGCTCAGGTATGTTTTCAAATCCAAGAATTTGGGCTCCAAGGAAAGAGGGCATGTCTTTGAGATAAAGTATCTGCCACAATGTTTGTACTGTCCTTTTTGTATTTGATAACATATGGAAATTTCTCTAGAAATTCCATCCACTTTGCATGGTGTTTGTTCAACTTATGCTAACCCTTAAGATACTTTAAAGACTCATGATCACTATGAATGACATATTCTTTTGAAACCAAATAATGTTCTGAAGTCTGCAAGGCCCTCACAAGTGCACAAAGCTCTTTATCATAGATGAGGTAAATGAGGTTTGTACCTTGTAATTTTCACTAAAATATGCAATGGAGTGCCCACCCTACAATAACACTGCACTTATGCCTACTCTTAATGCATCACACTCTAGCTCAAAAGTTTTTTGAAAATTTTGGGAAAGCTAGAATATGTGCATTAGTGAGTTGAGCTTTCAACCTTTGAAAGGCTTGCTCATTTTTTTCAGTCCAACAGAATGGAGTGTCTTTCTTTACTAACTCATTGAGTGGTGAAGCTAAACTAGAGAAGTTGGGAATAAATATTCTATAGAAAATTGCTAATCAATGAAAGCTCCTAACATTTCCTACATTCTGCGATGTTGGCTGTAACATCCTTAATTTTACCCATATATAATGTAATAAAAGTAAAACAAGCAATATCTAATTACAAATAATATATACTACTTTCTCATATGTGTATCTCAAAAGAAATATCCCTCTTCATAGG
>Ga0123342_1004301_pt1 | contig 21823 bp, 13 predicted proteins | sample Turbeawhitnodule_FD_89960 | JGI IMG/M metagenome (GOLD analysis project Ga0123342, IMG submission 89960) | Root nodule microbial communities of legume samples collected from Mexico - Turtle bean Mexico white nodule | ecosystem: Host-associated > Plants > Roots > Nodule | place: Mexico: Nepantla...
ATCTCCCCCTCCACCATCTCCATCACCTCCTCCTCCTTATGTCTACAAGTCTCCACCACCTCCATCCCCCTCACCTCCTCCACCATATGTCTACAAGTCTCCCCCTCCACCATCTCCATCACCTCCCCCTCCTTATGTCTACAAGTCGCCACCACCTCCATCACCCTCACCTCCTCCACCATATGTCTATAAATCTCCCCCTCCACCATCTCCATCACCTCCCCCTCCTTATGTCTACAAGTCCCCACCACCTCCATCCCCCTCACCTCCTCCACCATATGTATATAAGTCTCCTCCATATGTCTACAAATCTCCCCCTCCACCATCTCCATCACCTCCCCCTCCTTATATTTACAAGTCTCCCCCACCTCCATCTCCTTCACCACCTCCTCCATATGTTTACAAATCCCCTCCTCCACCATCTCCATCACCTCCCCCTCCTTATGTTTACAAGTCCCCTCCACCTCCATCCCCCTCACCTCCTCCACCATATGTGTATAAGTCTTCTGAATATGTCTACAAAGCTCCCCCTCCACCATCTCCATCACCTCCCCCTCCTTATGTCTACAAGTCCCCACCACCTCCATCGCCCTCACCTCCTCCACCATATTTGTACAAGTCTCCTACATATGTCTACAAATCTCCTCCTCCTCCATCTCCATCACCTCCCCCTCCTTACGTTTACAAGTCCCCACCACCTCCATCCCCCTCACCTCCTCCACCATACGTGTACAAGTCTCCTTCATATGTCCACAAATCTCCCCCTCCACCACCATATATCTACAAGTCACCACCACCTCCTGCATCAGGCTATTAAGCTAACTAAACCAACGTATATTGTTTCAACAAGTTTATGCAACACATTACTGCGACAACTATTAAGACTTCGTCAATAATACGGGGATTACACTGGAGAGCCTTGTTATGAATGTAGCTCCATTGGGTCATTTATTAGTACCAATTCAAAAGTTTGTCTAATTTTAAATTTTATCATATAATATTATATACAGTAATTTGTTTTTGTTAAGTTTCCATTTTGGCATTTCCTTGTTTCTACGATATGATCTTAAGGTAGTTCGTGCCCAGCTCCTTCAGTATAAAGATTTTATTCGATATCATAAAATAAACCTCATAGTAATCTATTGTCGAAACATTGGCTGTTTGTCTCTAGACTTACACGTGGAATCTTGAAAATGACGGGCTCTTTGAAAGGGAATATAATAACAATAAAAGAAAAAAACATGTTTTCTCCATCTGACATCCATGTTTGTTCAAACAATGCACTGGTGAAATTCATAAAGAGACATTTGGGTCAAATTGAGTACAGGGTTTTCGAAATGACTCTTTTGCAGCATATTGGAAACGTTAATTAATTCGTCAGAAGAATGAACATAATGAACACCAACCCAAAATTTGATAAGTGTGAAATTAACGACACCAAATAACCCAACTGAAATTCGTCCGAAATTATGAATCACAGACTACTTAGACATGGAAAGAAATACCCTCCTCGGGACCAATAATCTAATGCAACATAAACACTATTAGGAAAGGGAGACACTGAAGTGTGAATATTTGGAAGATAATTAAAACAGTGATCATTTAAATTGAGCAATTAATTAATTAATTAATACGAAGCATGATAGATAGTTAAACATTGTAATTGTACAAGAGGCATTGGAATTAGAACCTTACAATGTTTGAGGATCCTTCCATTCTTCAAAACAAATGTTGGTATGCATACCTTGAAATGAAGGGTCACAGAGACAACAAACAGAAAAGTGCTGAGAGAAGAGGAAGACCATCACTGCAAAAGTGATACTTTATAACTAGTTTTAATAATATAATATTATATTAATATTTTAAGTTAAAAACTAAAAGTTAATATAATTAAAATATTAGTATATTAATTGTTAAGTGGTTTTTTTATTAGTAGATGTCAAATCCCTTTTCTTATGAACCAATTTCATGTTGACAATTGAAGTGTTTGACTGGAGGAACCAATTTTAAGTAAAACCAATGTGATTAACAAATGTGGTGGGACCATATTTTTTTTTTCTAGATCCTGTTTTAGGTGGTTCCTTCTTTTCCAAGTGACATAAAATTACTGATGTTTTTATATTACCAAATACCTGAGTCTCCTTTATTTCTTCAGTATATCATATTTGTTGATTTTTATATTTTTTAGAGTATGATGTGGGGAGACCATCTCTTGGTAAAAGGTTAAACCAAAATACTTACTCCATTATTTTGTTTAAATGTACAATAACATCAAAACTAAAAACATTATTATTAACAGTTCCAATATATGTTTTTTCATAGTCGATTGTAGTTTTTATTGGTGTATTAAAATACCCAAAGCATAAACGTATAAAATTTTCAGAATAACTTTTTTTACACATATTTCAGAATAACTTGAAAAGTAATCCACATTTAAACTTCTTTTAATTTAATCCTCTTCAACAATTTAGTATTTGATTTGATGATAATTGTGGAAGTAGTTCAGATAAAAGTAATTGTATTTTCAGCCTTAGACTAAGACAAAACTGTGAAACTAACTTTCAAGCCAAGAGGGTAAAGGTTAATTAAAACTCTCATAAGTAATAAAAAACCTGTATCTTTCTTTGTTTAGTGAACCAATATATACACACCCAACGTATAACATAATAACAACATTATTATTAATAAACATAAATCACATTTTATTTATGAGAATTCAAATATCATGTTACAAATGTTTATTTACATGTTACAAAAAGATCCATTCTAAAGCAATCAATAATCATATTTTTTATTCATTACATTAGAATAATTAAACAATTTACTTTAAAATTTTATATTTTTTATAGATAAATCATTTTCTCAATATATTAACCAAAAAAATATTTTCTCCTAATAAATATATTTTCTTATTTTTTATTAAATTCTTTATCATAATACTAAGTTTTTAAAAAAATACAGACAAGGTAGAGTCAGTAAGTTGCCACTGCTTTTATGGTGAATTGCTGCATCATATTTTCTAGGTTTTTGGATATGCGAAACATTCATTATGACATTCTCATTTTGCTATGATAAGAAATTAACTGTGAAAGAAAAGAGCAGAGGATCACACACTAAGTTTGGGGTGGAAATCCGAGTTAACAAAGGACGTTGTTAATTCATCTAAACAAGCCATCCGAATTCTCTCAGGAGTTGCTGGACTGTCAAGAGGAAACCAGTCATAACACCCCATTTCAGCTCTGGCAGCTATGATGGCATCCTTGATGGCAAATAACACAGATGATGCTAGGAAAAATGGAGGCTCACCAACAGCTTTGGAAGAATGGATGGCCTTAACATTTGGATGACCCTATCAATCAAACAAGGTAAGTTATCAGACGTTGATATCTTCAATTTGTGATTATTGTGCTACATATAGGGGAATAGCTAAACAGCCAAGTTAATCACCAATAAATGGCTTTAAGTCATGTGGAAAACCTTCAAAATCTTATAGAATTGTGATTATATGACTCATACTACAATTCAAACGCAATATAACATCAGTGTTTTAAATCTTTGGCCATGGGTTATGGAATGGGTTAGGGAAATGGGAAAACAATTTTTAAGAAATTAAGAGGCTTAAGATAAACAGGTAGCAATGTGTTTCTATAAATACCAAAAAGAAAATGACAACACAGCTCTCACGATTTTAGGCATAAATTCCAACATATTTAAATCAGATCGTGGGTATTTTATTCAGTTAGCAGAATGTTTTTATTGTGTGTTTGATGGGTGAGAAATAAGAAAAAGAGGGATAGATGAAAATAAATTTAACTTTCAGTCTCTTTTTCATCTATTTCCACTTATCCTCTTTATTTCTCTCCATTATACCAATTAAGATCTTAGATAAATTTTTCGAGACAGTCAATATCTCAGACTCCCACTACAGTAATCAACTCTTTTTTCCTCTTCCAAAAAGACATGTAACACAAATGATTTTTTTTATGCAAAGCGTCAAATCTATTAGTTCCATATTTCCCTAGTATTAGAATTGGGCCAGTAATTTTTGTTAATTACAAGGATTATCTTTGTTCATTTTTCATCTTTACACCAGCCAATATCCTCCCTATGTCAGGGATTAAACTCATGATTCCACTGTGCCACTGGAAAATGTAGCACATTGGAAGCATTTCAAGGTGAATCATCCACTTACCTCAAGAAAAGAGCAAAAAATAATTGTTCAGGGTTCAGGAATATACCTTCAGAAGTGAGACGTTAAATTTGAAGGGAACATCATTTACAGAAGGAATTTTATAAGCTCCAGGTCCAGTTGTGTAAAGGCATCCAGGCGTGATCCATTTATGTGCTGCATCTCCCCATTTAAGTTCTTCCAAAGCTACCCAACCCAAACCTTGAACAAAAGCTCCCTCGATCTGTGAAAAAAAAGCAAGAACAAATATGAAACTATCATGAAAAAATACAACAATTCAAGAATAGGGAGAAACTTGTTATTGAAAGGAGTGTTTAATCTTGTACACAAGCAAAGAAGACAACTTTCACCATTTTCCCAAAACCGTCTTGGTAGAAAGAATCCAGAACCAAAACTCAATAAAGACTTGTCCAAAAACAGTTTTTGAAAATTTTCATAATTCTCAGAAAGTGAAACCATTGCATATTAACCCAATGTTATTTTATCACAATCAAACAATATATTGTAATTTCTCTGATCAACCCAAAAAGTGAACACAAGCATTTTGTTTTAAAATAATGCTTAAAAATATTTAACTCATTTACGAAAGCCAAATATTAGGAAACTGACTTAAGATCTTTTCTATCAAATTTTTTTATTTCCGTTTAGAGGAATTCCTGTCCTCTCTACTGTGCTAGTTCTCCATCCTTAACCTTGTATATTCAGAAATTAATAATAAACAATCATAGAAAAAAAGTACCTGTCCAACATCTATTGCTGGATTGAGAGAATAACCTAGATCCAGAAATACGTTTGCCATTCTCGTGTGAAAATCTCCGGTCAAAGTGTCAATTTCAACCTCAGCAAATGCAGCCCCGTAAGTGAAATATCTAAAAGGTTTTCCTTTAGCCGTCACCCAATCAAAACCAATATCAGGCGTAATATAAAATCCATGGGCAGAAAGATCTATTCGCTCTGCATAGCACGCACAAACTAGCTGAAAATAACAAGAGCATAACAGAACAGGTTCAATAGTTTTCAATCACAAGACAAATTAGAACAGCAGAGACAATGGAAAAGTTCCTTGTAATGAAAAGACTTGTGGGCATAGTGTATGGTCTATATGACCTGTACACTTTAGCAGAATTCGTAACATAGCAGATATAATTTTTTATACAATCCTCTACCTAATGTAATCACTTTTATCTGTTTCATCTTGAAACCCAATATATTTACATGAAAGTATGGAAGATCTATTAAAGTGCCTTTTGTTTTTAACTTTTTAGAGATTCTAAAGAGCCTAAACATTTTCTTAATTTCTTCAGCATTTTTTTCATAAAATTTAGATTTAAATATATTTTTTCTCCGAAGTATGTTCAGAGTTTTGTTTTGGTTTTTAACAACCTTTTCCTTTTGTTCATCAATATTTCTTATGTTGTATTTCATCTATACCATTAAATTGAATCTGTTAATTTGACATGTCATCATATGATTAAAAAAAATGTGATAGAAAAAATAATTTCAAGGACAAAAAGAAAACTCACAAAATATTTTGCTGACTAAGAAAGAAAATCCAAAAATATTTTGAGGACCACTTAATAAATCAAATTTTTTTGAAGGATGAAATACTAAATAATTTTTTTAGGTACCAAAAGTAAAAAAGAAATATTAGGAACCAACAGAAAAATCCAAACATATTTCAGAGACAAAGTTTAGGGACCAAAAACATTTAAATCTAACATTCATATAAAAATACAGCTTCCATGAAATACAACGAACAAAATTTGCTTATTTCGTCATTTATTCTAACTAGATAGGTTGACTAAGAAACAAAGTTAAAAATCTGAGTACCTCGGCAAATGAGTTGAAGTTACGCTGTGAAGTAATAGGTTTCATGCGCGTCATTATCTGCTCACATGCATCTAAAACCGCTGCTCCATACATATCAGAACTTGCAGAAGCTGCTGTTGGAGAAGCATTAGGGACCTAATTTTGCAGCAAGCATGAGGAGATCAAGAAATTTAGCATCAGAAACAATAATCCAAGATTCAAGAAAGGGTAAAGAGGGGGGAATGGAAAAGGATAATCCAAATGAACCAGAAAATACAGAAGGATATTACTATGTTATTCAAAATATTTGTAAACAGCAAGGTTCCAAACACCAGTCTCCTTTTGCTAGCTTTAGTTCTTCTCCAAAATTACTTCGAAGAGTTGATCATTTTATATAAAAGTGATTACAATGTTTCTTCTAATTATATTTTGCAAATCTGTGCAACTTTCTAAAACTACCAACTGGAGTTTGGAGTTCTAAACCTTGAATTTGACTTCACTGATTTTCTTTTGGAACAAGTCCACTTCACTAAAAACTCAAAAAAATGGCAAGGAACTGAGAAAAAAAAAAGTATTATTTACCTGGTAGTCTACTAGTAGCAGACACTAATTTCACAGAAGAAAAACAACATAAACACATTCAAAGAGTAACTTTAATACCTTGTCAGTACTAGTATCTGATATAAAAACAGAACTAAGAGGGATATTGAAAGCTGAAGCAGCAATTTGGGCAACCTTGGTATGCAAACCTTGCCCCATTTCTACACCCCCATGGGTAACTAAAACAGTTCCATCCGTATATACTTGAACCAGAGCACCAGCCTACAGTTATTAGGAAAATATGAAAGTACACCATTATTACTATCTAATAATGCACTCATTTCACAATAAAATAGGAATAAAATGCAAAAGAAAATTTTAAATGAAAGCACCACAAGAATATAAAAAATAAGCAAATAATGTAGGTCTAATTGAACTAAGAAGTCCTATGATTAGTATCATAGGAATTTGACTGGGCTGGGCTTCGTAATGTATACTTCTAGTATAAATAGCCCTCCCTTACCCTTAACATGATGTATACTATTCAGATCATATGTTATGCTTTAAAATTTGATGTGGTTTATGTCCATACTAGATGCAATATCCCATGCATTTGCGTGGGAAAGAAGAATAATACAGTGAGAATTAAAAAAATATATATATGAAGCAACAGAATTCAAGAGGAAGAAAATGCAAGCAGCAGAATACGCCATGTGATCCCTGCATGGACAGATTTATTACATGTAGAGATAACCTGAACTCTCATTTCCAGATCAACTGTCCCTTCTCTCAGTCGTAATTTTGTCAAGGAATTTCTCTTTATATACTTTCTCTGATGTAAGAGAGGTTTAAGAAAAAACATGATGCCCAAACCCCAAGCCCCTCAAGGTCCCTAACCCTTCTCTTTACACCTGAAGCCCAAGAATAATTAGGGCACATATTCCACTATAGGCAGCAGCAAGAAAAGGGGGGAGTTAGTTAAAAAGAGAGATTAAGAGTAGTTTGTTATCTAGAGCAGAGAAGAGAAGAGGAGCTAGAGTCTCATTTGGGAGATTCTGCTCGTTTCATTATCACATTTTGCAGATATATAATACAGAAAAATGCATTAACTGATAGCAACTACTATCAGAAAAATCCCACACTAATTGATAACTTCAACCTATTTTAAAGGGAATGTGTATTGGCTAGAACTGAGTGCATCAACTTATTTTAGTTAAACAATTGTTCTGAGAAGTCTTGATAACTGATAGTAGAAAATGAAACACAGAATTTTTTTAATTATAAAATAAAATAAAAAAACAAAATGAAAAAAAAAATCTATATTAGAAATAAACTCTGGACAGTCCCTAACAGCTGCTACCCAATCTTGTATGCCAGAAATTTCGTTACCACAAACAAAATAAAACAAACTTCACAAGATTTTGCTTATCTCCTAGAATTCCAGTTGAAAATTGAAATCACTTTAAATTTCATTTTAAAAAAAATTAAAATATCATGACAGAATTCAGATTTTACCTGGTTCATAAGCTTCGTTGTAAAGGATATACCAAACTTATTAGGAACCATAGCAATGCCACGCTTCCTCCAGCGATTATGCCTATTGAATTGGTCAACTTCTTCACGTGCCTTCGCAAAGTCACAAGATAACTTAAGCTCATTCCACAATGGGTCTAGTGTGCTGTACTGAACTTTCTGGCCATAATGCAGAATGGATCCTTCTCCTTGAAAGTTAATTTCCTAGAAAGAAACTTAGTTCAGGAAGATTGACTAGAGTAGCCAAAATCAAGTGAGATGACAGTGAAATTTCAAATGTACAAGACAGAGAAATCCAAAATTCTGCAACTTACCCTTATCTTTTCTGGACTCATCTTGAGTTCCACAGCAATCCTTTGAATCCAGTTTTCAGTAATCAGCATGCCTTGAGGTCCACCAAATCCACGGAAAGCAGTGTGGCTAGGGAAATTAGTGAAGCAAACTCTCCCCACTATTCTCATATTTGGTATTTCATATACATTGTCTGAATGAAACATAGCACGTTCAAGGATGGCAAGTGACAGATCCAGTGAGTTTCCACCATTGTTATAAATTTCAAGATCCACTGCAAGTACTTTCCCTTCATTTGTAAATCCAACCTGAATCAGATAATAACCCTCATTAATAACTCAACTACATGAAAAAAAAATTGCTGTTACTGAAAACAATTGACAAGAACAAGAATGTACAAAATCACGGATTAGCAAGAAGCAAAGCAAGGTTAATTATCTCTTCCTGGTAAGATTTTTTTTTCCAGAATTGAGTTCAAATGGATGATGATAATCCATTAAAAAAGGGAATATGTAAACCTATGAAAACATTTGGAGAAACCATTAAATATTGGTTTGAACAGTTTTCACAAATTTTGGTTATTGATAGAAATCAATGGAATTGAGTAATCCATGTAGCTGATCTCCACCCTGGAGGAACAAGATAAAAGGGGTGGGGGTTGTCCTCATTGTTGTAAGGAAGCAAAACAAGAGCCAAATGAACATCACAATAAGGAAAGAACAAAGGATGTCAGACAGTCAATTATGGGCTTGCAAAGCAAACACCAAGAGAAGATATTCTCGAAATCATATTGTGGCAAAAATAGGGAGCGCAAGTATCACATATATTTTAAAAATACAGAATTTCACAGGATTTAGTTTCAGTAAAACATTGATGTATAAAGAAAAACACCACTTAAATGCAAGTAAATAGTAGTCCATACCTTGTACTTTCCTAGGAAACTATGGCGTTGCCCAGTTATCATCATGTCTACATCTCGGTCCAGAGTGATTTTCACTGGCCGATTCAAGAGATAGGATGGAACTGAAGCTGCAGCAGCAATAAAGGCTGATCTTGTCTCCTTCCCCCCAAAACCACCACCAATTCGCTTTGTTTTGCAAACTACCTTTGACATGGGAAGGCCAAGAACATGAGAAACATATTTCTGGTGCTTCTGAGGGGCCTGCAACAACACAATGCGGTTATTTTCTTCAAGGTAACAACGAATACCAGCCAGCACCACTCAACACTAACAGACATGCATAACTACCTTCCATAGGTCTAGGCCTATCTAACACAACTGAATAAGAAAGTGAGACTGAAGAAAACAACACCAGCGCCCACAAAAATCTTGCAACAGAAAAACAGAGGACTAAATTTTTCTACCCAGTCAAAATGGAAGGAAAGGAACCATCTGAGCATGTTGATAATCCTCTTTATTTAGTCGTCTATCCTTCTCAATGCCAATACCATCATAAAATAAAATTTCAACGATGTCCACATAAGCACCATCTCTTAATAGTCTTTTTTGCTGCAAATTTTCATTTTTCTGTCCAAAGCTTTAGATAAAAAATGCTGACATAAAAACAAGCCTGTTTATTCATTATTCAACTAAAATTTCAGTATACCTCTATCCCATTTTGAGTTGTACAGCATATAAAACAACATGCCTTAGTAAAGAAATATTAATTATGCCAAAGACAAAGTTTCCAAAATGGAATAAGTTGTATAATTGAATGCCCTCCTATTTACTATTTGTCCATTGTTTAACTCTGCTATGATCATTATATAGATCTGCAGTTCTCAATACTTAATTGTATACAAATACTAAAGTGGTTCAGACATACATGAGTGAATCCTTCCATAAAAGCAATAGAGAGGATTAAACAAGTTAAATATTTCATACAACTTCAGTTTCCGAAATGTACATGTATTAAAAAATTGTGTAACTTACTTGAGTAGATGATATCATATGAACTTCATTTCCTCCATCCACTGTCCATATCAAACTGCTATGTGGCTCCAGATAAAAGTGTTCCTGACCTCCCATGTTAACTTCCCCTTCAATTATTCTATCACATAGACCTGATTGAAAACAGTGATTAACATCACCTTTACTCAAACACTTTTCTGTGTTGGGATGAAAACTTCTAGCATTGATAGCATCCTGTATTGAAAGGATAGCTGGAAGCTCCTCATAGTTAACGTGAACTTTTCTTGCTGCAATCTTTGCATTTTCATGAGTATCGGCCACAACTATTCCTATAACCTGGAAACGTACATGTATATCCCATTGACTAATAGTGGCAAAAGGCTAATGCAAGACTAAATATTCCATTAGAATTTATTACTAATGCATGCAAGTGCCATCCTTCAATTCAGAGATTTGGTCAGATGCGTACAGAAAGTGAAAGGCAATCATTAGTGGGAGGCTAAGTGATTATTTCGGTGTGATTGGGCAGGAAGCCATAGTTAATTGGGAAATTTTCATTATAATATAAGACCTCGAAGTACAATTCGTTGTATATTTGTATGATTAGATGATAAGCTAACTGTGAAGACTAGTTAACAGAAGATTGTGAGGGATGTAAAGCATGAAGAGTAAAGTGTGTAGATTGAAGTCAGAATTAATTTCCCTTAAATCTAAAAAATATAATAAGAAATCACTTGTGAGATACTATTCAGTAAAATAGGTACCTGGCCCACACAAGTGACATGATCTACAGCAAAAAGCTCCTCATCAGCAACAACTGGTCCAATTTTATTATCACCTGGTATATCTTTGGCCAGAAATAAGCTCACAAATCCAGGTGAAGATATGGCCTCTGAATCATCAATACTAATTATTCGGGCATGGGGTTTTCTACTCAAAACTAAAGCAGCATGCAAACCATTTGGAGGCATTTGTGTGTCATCAGCATATTCTGCCTCTCCTGTAACCTGAGTGCAAGTTATGTTAGCCGGGTAGCCAAGCGTTCAACAGAAAAGTAGAAGGCATAATTTGCAGAAAATGAATACATTTGCCAAACATACGAGAAAGACGGACAAGACCTGAGGTAAAATGTGAAAGGTATGAAAGAGAGAGGGAGGAGAATGTGGGTAACAAACGATACAGGCAACTCATTAACACAAAATACTACAAAGTATGATTAGAATTTGCTGGATAAACCAATAACAAGGATCCCATATATTTAAAAAATTTAGAAAAAAAAAAGTACCCAACAAAAAGGCATATCGTTTCAAAGCTTATGTGTTTGTATATAAGAAACTAAATCCATGTCTATCATTGAATGGTCCCAAAAGGCATCAATACCAATAACATGCCAAGACAGAGGAATGATAATGGGCAAACTAGATAAAAAGAGCATGGAAGTTGCATTTTGCATATAAAATATGGGGATAATATATGTTTCTTCAGAGCATCTCAGGTTTGACATATGACTTCTTTATAGGGTCAAAAAGTAACAAATTCCTGCCACGGTTTAAAGTCCACTACAACGTAGAGATAAGTAATAGGATTTAATCATTCATACAATCACATTTGCAAATTAAACAGAGAGAGAAGCACGGAAAAAAGATACAACATTTTATAAATAATTTAGGGAAGAATACATAATGTAAACTTGGGATATGACTTTGTCAAATAAGTTCAACAAACCTGAAGTCTTGCAGATAAATGGACCTCTGGAGAACCCACTGAAGTCCCACGTTTCAAGATTTCATAGTCCTGAGATCCAGTGATTGGTGGGCGATGGACTGAGTGCACAGCAGATAGATGGGATAATGGTATACCCTCTTTGATGCTATCCATTTGTTGAGACACCCAAAGAAAAAATTTAAAAAAGAAACTTAGAGTCAAAGATTTCCGGAACTCTATCATTCCACCAGGAGCATTGTCCTTGAGTAATATATCCTTTTGTAAGACTTTCAATGCATTTTGCAACAGATCTTGGTCCCAAATCTTTCCTATTAGAAATTCCTTAGTTTTTGTTGCTGCAAGTGAATATGGAGCCACCCCACCATAAAAAAGTGATGCATCAGCAACCACCCAGTTTTCAGTATGTTCCTGAAGATGAACACGAAAACCAGCATTTACAATTGCAATATCATCATCCCTTCTGTGAGACTGTTTAAACTCTTTCACAAACTCAAAAGTCCTATTCCAAGGCAGGAATATTGACAGCAAGATTTCACCACTTGCCAAATCAACTTTACGATAACCTGGGAGGAAGAAATTTTCTGCCAGGACTGTCCTTATGTGTCCTTTAGAATCAATAATTTGAAATTTTGCTCTAGCTGCCATCCATAGAGGATTCAGATCTGATATTGGACTGGCAGTACATATATTCCCACCAACTGATGCAGCATTCCTTATCTGTGTTCCAGCAAACCATTTCAATTGCTCAATAAAAGCCTTACAAGACAAAGTTTCATGAGCAGCTCGCTCATTTACAACCTTTTTTAAAAGAGTCATAAGATCAGATAGTCTTACTGCAGCACCTATCTCTATGCCATCATCCTTTGCATCCAAAACATTTAGTTCTGGCACATGCATTACAGAAATAAGAACCCGATACGGCATTCTCTTTAGCCTCATCTCAATTCCTACTTCAGTATTACCAACTAGTAACTTTGCATTGTCATATTTTGCTTTCAAATCCAATACATGTTGAAGTGTTAAAGGTCGATACCACATTAGCCCACCAAATCCAGTCAAGTTTAATGAGGTTGGTATTCTTAACAACAGTTCAGGAGGAAAAATAAGTTCCTTTTCTGTGTATTTGGTCCCATCTATTTCACTATAGGAAGTAGGTTCATATATATTATCACTGCCCATACATTTATCATTTACGCTGTTTAAATTGCACGAACAAGGTTTTCCTGTTGATGGGCAAACAGACTTGCCTTCCTCAAGGCTCAATGAGGAAACACCGGTATATAGGTCATTGCTAGTTTTTGCAAAGACACGGAATGCATCAAGAATGGGTCTGTAACCAGTACACCGACATAAATTTCCTGCAAGACATTCTTCTATTTGTTCTTCACTGGGTGGTGTTTGACTTGATCGCAATAATGCATACATGGACATGACAAAACCAGGTGTACAAAATCCACATTGTGAACCATGAGTTCGAGCCAGGGATTCCTGAAGAGATAAAAGGTTAAGTTCAAAGTATTGACAGGTAAATATAAATTTAAAAGGCTCAATTATATTTTTGTCCATGAAAAAAAAAACTATTTGTGATCCTTAATAATTGTATTCATCCCTGATCAAAAATTTATTTTATTTTGTCCTATAAGAGCGTTATCTAAATCACTTCATTTGACTGTTCAAAATGTTTCTACACAAATTTACGGATAATTTTTTTTTATTGATAAAAAGGTAAAAAATAATAAGAACCACAAATAAAATTCAATAATTTATCAAAAATCAAAACCTTATTTAAGCCAAAGCCCGGAGATAAAGACATGACACCATGAGAACCAAACAAGACAACGATTCTCAAATAGCAGTTAACTAAACCACAAGCACGAAAAAAAGAAGATAGTACGAGCATGTGTCACCTGGACAGGGTGTAGTCCACGCTTGCAGCTTCCCAATCCCTCCACTGTAATCACATGCATCCCTTCTACAGAATATAGAGGAGCTAAGCAAGCATTGATAGCATAGTGTCTGAAAGAACATTTTCAATTTTCAAACTACAATGAAAATTTGATGTCAACATACAAGAAAGAAGCGTTTCACATGAAGGAGCATCAAAACATCAAGGCACGAGAAAGAGTGAAAGACACACTTACGAGCATTTCCTCAATTGTCTATCATAATGAGAAACCATAACTGTGCAAGCTCCACAACCACCTTCCCCACATCCCAGTTTAGTCCCAGTCAGACCTATATCTTTTGTTCCAAAAAAAGTTGAAAAACCCATAATTAAGTTACCTTAAAACAACCATGGAGAAAAATCTACAAGAACAATCCAAACTCGAGCACCTATGAAATAAACGAATCATGAAACGCCTTGACTTTGCAAATAACTAACAACACATGAACAACACGCGTTCCAATTTTCTAGCGACCAATCAACAAACTCTAAAATAATAATTCTAGTAAAAAATCTTCAATTAATGAACCCAGCTTAAGAAGTTGCCATAACCTCACGCATGTGAAGTAAGCTACGGAACGGATCAAACAGGTGTGAATAAACAGCTGTGGAGTTATTCCAACTCAACCAGCGGTCTCAAATATCCAATTCGAGCTCCAATTGCACGGTCTACAACGAAAATTAAAAAAAAAAAAAAAACGGAAAACGATACCTCTGAGATACTCCAGAAGAGTCAAATGAGCCAATCCATCAGCTAACACTCTACGAACTCCATTAACATACACGATAGCCTCATTCGAGACGTTAACATCGTGTTCTCCCTTTTCCTCCGTTTTCAACGATCCCATGGAAACGAACGGAACGGAGCAGCTTTCTTCTTTCAGTGATTCTAACAAACTCCTACGGTTTTTCACAGCACTCAGTTAGCTCCACTTCACACTTCTGATGAGAACGAAACAAATAAACAGCGATTCAAAGGTGTCTCCAACTCACCCACGAAAGACGATTAGGCAATAAACGAATAAACAAATGAAACGTTGCAGAGAAGAAAAGGTTATAAAATTGAACAGGAAAAATTAAAAAAAGTGGAAAAGAGTTTTGGCGCAACGGATTTATCTTCTAGTGAATAACGCCGATTGGCTTATCGTTGTTGCGAATAGGAACGTCACTGTCTCTGCTACGTAGGATTCAAAATCACACACTATTTTTTTTTTTTTTCAGTGGAAAAAGTTGAGGCGGTTATCCAACGTTTCTTCCTACACCATAAAGATGCATTGCATTTATTAAAACCATTAAAAAAATCAGTTTATGATATTTATTGAAGTCCTAAAATGGAAAAAAAATATTCAACTTTATAGCTTGGATATATGTAATTATTTATTAAATATGGTAATTTATTTTCAAACCTAACAGATGAAAAGTTTCTTACCCGAAAAAAGAAAGACAAGACGAGAACAGAGGTGGAACAGAGAATAGATGTGATGTGACGTTATTTTTCTTAATTCGTGTAATTAAAAAGAGATAAACAAGAGTAATGGTATACACGTGTGAGAGAAAGAAATGTGATAAACATTAAGAAACATGGGTGAATCATTGGTGAAGAAGGTTCTGCTTCAAGGGGTCTTGTGTGGGTAAAACCATGGATTTGGAACGCTCTGATTGAGACGAATGTATTAAGATTTCCATGATCACTGTTACCAGGAGCAAGAAAAGCACTGTTAAGAAGATGCCTATCCACGAGGAGAGGAGTGAGGTCAATTGGAAGAATTTATAGAGAAGAAACCCTAGAAGACATAACCAACAAACCACCACCTGCATAAACACCAAAACATGGCAGTTTTTTTAGAAATCTAGGCAAATTAGTTTGGTCGATCTTCATGTGATATATCGAAAAAATATAATGAAACTCGACTACATGTGAAAAAACACACATGTATCTGTCGTGCTAGCATCTTACCAAAACAGATATTTTAGGTCGATGAATTTGTTGAAGTTCTTGGTCACTGAATATTTCTGTAGTGTTATATTTCTCGAGCAAAGCATCCTGGTGGTTTACAAAGCAAGCATTATCATAGATTATACAAAAGCTTTAAGAATCTGTGAATGGATATTTGAGTTGAGTCGTACAAAAGTTTGTGCACATGTGTAAAACAACCTTTGTAAAAGCAACTATGACAAGCGCCAAAGAAAAACTTAATTTAAGAAATCTGTGATACCTTGGCAACAAATGCGTCTTTGCACCATTGTGCAATTCCATCGTCTGTTTCTGGAAGTTCCACCATTTTCTGACGCTTAATTTGAACCTTCACCTGTGTAAAATCGAAGGAACTGTAGTAGTTTTTTTTTGTTAGGAGTATCAATAGGCATTATTGTGAGTCTAGTATATTCAAGAGTTTGAATGCATAAAAAGAATGATGGAATCTTGGTAGAGAGATAGCAACAATTGTATAACATAGAAGACAGAGGTCTGATAAAACAGTTGATTTTGAAGATGTACTGAAATAGCGTTGTGTATTTTCTCTCATTTTGCTTTTGTCAAGGTTTTCAATTTTGGCTTACCGAAGAAGAAATGCCTTTAAATATTCTCAACAAAGTAGGTGAAGCCTCACTTTTTGGAACTGCATATGTACAATCATAAATGGCTGGAACAAACGTCCGAAGGTTGTTAACTGCTGTGACAAAACCCTGAAGAAAGATTACTATCAGCAAAAACACAATCAAAATGTGTCAATAGAACTTACTGTGTCAGCGTTAACATCAATTATTTATCATTTTAGGATTTTCTGCATGAACATACATTAAAGTTCTATATATTATGATAATTTGGTTCAACTCCAAAAGAGGATATAGATTATAATATATGAGTGAAAAGCTATACTGATATCCTAATATACTAATCACCAACTTTGATCACCTTAGTACGAGGAATCAAAACATTTCTTGGTATTGGCAACCCTTTCGAAGCAGCAAACTCTTGAGCTTGTAAAAGCTTTGTCTGTGTGAAACGAGTTCCTTCAACAAAAAGGGCCAACCAGAAAGGCAGTGGCATGTGCTCTAGATGCTTAAAATTTGACTGCCACTCAAAAGTCAAGACATGTATGAATCAAAATTGTATATGTACATCAGAAATTATTTAGATATACCTTTAGTGATGTTTCATCTTTTTTCCAGTTTCTTTCTAGAAATATATATTCAGCAAACCACATTGACCAACCTAGAACCTGCATAGGAATTTGTAATGTTGTTTATGTTTTCTTGTGCTTCAAATTCAAACTCTGAAGGGTTGTGGAGTAGATATCAGTTCTGCTACATGATCTAGATATGAGCAAGATTAAAAAGTACTTTGGATTGGATTACCAAGTAGATATGTCGATCTTACATTATGCAAGAACTTGAAGGATTTCCTACTTTATTCCCACATCATAGTCACTTATTTATAAAGATCAAAGGAAGAAGGATTTATAGAAACTCACTGGAAGAAATTTGATTTCTTTCTTCATAATGGCTACAGTGCTACCAAGGCAACCAGAGCGCTGTCACAAATAAATCATGTGTGTTCAAAAATATATCAAAAACAAATACGTAATTTACTGCTATCATAACCAAATGACATACTTTTGCATTTCAACAAATTAGCAAAAATAGGCACCTGAGCCAAGACCCATCCAATAAGCCAATCAATGTCACTTCTGTGGTTGCAGATGACAAGTGCATTTTCTTTGCCTAAAATTTTCCCAGATGAAAATGAAATTTTGTGACTGTAGTACACTTTTTTCAACAACAGAATGTAAATACAAATAAATATATAAATAAGTAAAACAATGATTAATTGGTACTTAATATCACCTTACCCATTAATTGAAAAGTTTCTGAATCTGTGTGTAGTTCAATCTACAATTAATCCAGAGATTCAACTAGTTAGTGTGGATCATGTGACAGTGACACTAATATGCTTTACATAAATCCTCATTATGTCAAAAAGAAAAATACAAATCATTATGATAATTGAATTGCCAGAAAGTAAAACTATAAAAGAACAGCATTTCCTCTAAGTTTGGTACAATAATGTTTAGCATCCCAAGATGCATGTTGACATTTCCCTTCCCTTTTCGATCTATTTAGTTTTATGCTCTGTAAATTTATAGAAACGAAAAATAAGTATAGTGCATGCATCTTTTCTCTATTTACACTTTTTGCTTCTTTTCAGCCACCTCTTATACTATTCACAAGTTTTAGTTGCAGAAAGATCATTGGTGTTTTGAAGAATTACTTACAAACTACAAGGCAAGCAAGAGGGTTAGAATTAATAGCAAATATAGATGGGAATAAGATAACTAAGCACCTTGATTCCAGCCCACCAATCAATGAGCCAAATGAGCTGCAACCACAGTGATTCTGTGAGCAATTTGTTTACTCTTCTGTAACAATTCTTTGATATCGGACGTAGAAGGAGAAAGAAGATAGCCTACAAATGCATACATCTATGATGACATTAGGTAAAGCAATGATCATAATCAAAAGTTCAAATAAAAAAGTGAGATTTTTGTAAATTGAGTTATACAGCCAAGCAATTTCTGCTGTTTCTTTCCTTGAAGACATCAGTACATAAAAAGCAGAAATAGTAGGCAGAGACATACATTGCATCCTACAATAATGTTTCATAATTCCTGAGTCAGTTTTATATTGTTATATTTTCCCTGTGACAGATCAATGTGCATGCAGATTAATTGCATTAAATAGCAAAGAGATAACTATGAAGAGAAAGATGCAAAGGCCATTGAATCGAAAACAAAAAGAGTAAGAACATATTTCTGTGAATGTTATGTTACCTGAATTATATTTACAATTAGGCCAGAAAGGATGAAAAGAATGCCTATAGGAAGAATAACAATTGTAACTGGGAAGGCCATGGTTTCCCTGTTACAGAGAAAAGAAAAAACAAAAATTGAAATGAGGGGAGAATAATTTTAGCTTTGTGAAGTTGAATGGGGGTGTAGGTTAAGGACCAATAAAGTAGCCATAAATATCGTTACAAATGAAAACCAAAGAAGCAACCACCATGTGAAATTGTTAGAGTTCTTATATTTTAACAACATAAAAGACAACCACAAAAGAAAAGAAAAAATCTTTAATAAAATACACGCAAAATACGAAAAGTTAGAATTTTTTCAAAATTAATAAAATTATGAATTTCTATAAATAATTAAATTATGAACACTAATCAAATTAATCAAAATGCTAAGTAGGGCTTCTTTAGTTTCTCATGTGGAATAAGTTGTTTAAACCACGTGGACGAATATACCAGGATATTCTATCGTTAAGAGATAAGTACAAATGAAATTAATATATAGTATGTGTTTTCTATATTAAATTATTTTGTGTAATGAAAAATAAATATTGTTTTGAATTCTAAAATCAGACTTTTAGATCTTGGATATATATATTAAAATTTCTCATGATGATGACATGTTCTCCTTTAAATTGATAATGATTTGTTTCTTTTTGTATATCTTCCACATGAAGGTGTGAAATGAGGGTGAATCATATTTAGATTTATGGTGGAAATGGAGTACATTGCTGCAAATTTTTGTGTTGGGGATCGAAAGCTATAACAGAATCCGAGACTGCATACTAAATTGTAAAATATGGTTTATGAATTTAATTCGTATAACAGATTGTACAGTTTGATAACTTATTGTATAGTTGAGTATGCAATCTCAAATCCAGTTTTAGTTTTCAATTATTCACTGATGGAGGACCATCTAGACACTATAATTTTTCAGGTCTTGTAAAATATTGTATAAAATAGTGTATGTTTTTATTTTGGGTCTTATTTGGGTTGTGTATTGGACTTATTTTTATGGACATGTATTGGATCAATAAGAGTATGATGTAAATAGAGAAAAAAAAAAACGACTTAGAGTTACAATATGTCTTTTTTTGGACCTAATGCAACTTTAGATCATTTATGTTGCACAAATAAATTATTATAGTGTAAATAGAAGGCATGGAATGACAAAGAAGGTATGAAGATTCACATGTCATCCTTCAATGGATAAGATTCTCATCAATGTTAAAACACTACTTGTTTTTATGGGAATGAAGAGGGTTTTCTCAAATTAGAGGAGGACACTTGTCAACCTCTAATTTGAGAGGATTTGCTCAAATGAGAGGAAGTCAATTGTCATCATGGGAGTGAAGAGTTTTTAGGGTTAAAACTTACACTTTGGTTGTCCTTAACATTATAAATACAAGTGTTAACCCTTTTGTAAATAAGTTTATAATTAATTAAATAAATGTTGCCCAAATTTGTGCACAACTTGTCTTCTTTGCTCACTCTTTGTTAGCACTAGTTTCGTGTCCATCTTAGTTGGCCTAACCAACTAAATTCATCTTCTCCATTCAGTTTCTTCATCCATTTAACTCACACAGGACATCCATCAAATTGCAACATATAAAAAATCACAAAGAACTACATGGATTCAAGTTAGGACAACATTATAGTACACACATTTAATTTATATTGCAAATATAGTATTCATTTTTCTAATAATACAACAAATTGTACAGTCCAGTATGTATATCCCAGATCCAGTTATGTATAATAAATTGTCCAATTCGAGATGTTAATTAAAAAAAACAAACTGGATTGTATAATCTGATATTAATGCAACATAGAAAAAAAGAAAGAAAGTAAGGTGAAAGAGTTGTTATAGTTGTGACAACCTTGTCTAGGAAGAGAAATTATACTCGATGTAGTTTAAATCATTCTTGATAATAAAAATACACATTTATTAAGAGTAATTCTATCGGTTCGAGAAGAGAAAGAAAATGAAGAGTTGTAGTGTAATATTAGGAGAGAATTAGGATATTAAATTTTAAGAAAAAGCAAAATTGGAATTTTATATTTATTGTGAAGGTGTAGAAAGAAGCAATGAAGAATGGAGGGAGAATTTGCAACAACTAGCACTGATAGATTCATACATAAAATTGAGAACACTTTTTTTTACGGTGAAACAAGTTGCAGTGACTCATTCATGCATAATGGTATTCAGGATCTTGTTTTCGGATTATTCAAGTCTTGTAAGTTTTTAAAATATTAGATGGAAAACAAAATAATGGTTTAATCATTCATTTAATTTTTATACTTATTTTTTTAGTTTTCTATACTTCAAATATTTATTTTCATGTTTACATATACAATTTTTAATTTCCTAGAATCTTCGTAGATTTAGAGTTTTAAATTACATAGAGTTTAAAAAATATAATAAAACTAAATTTATACATAAAAGGATTAAATCATTATTTTTAAGTATTAAGAAAAAGTCTCTATGACTATATCAACTAAAGTATTAAAATTTACATATTTATTAAATCTCATTTCTTATAACTTCATAATCATTATACAAATAATTAACTATTTTGGTCCAAGAAATGTAAATGAATAAAAAATTATAAAGATAATAAATCTGATGTAGGGTAAATTCCCTATCTAGCACCATTTATACTTTTATTTCTATAATTAACATTTTTTTTTATTTCCCTATCTAGCACCCTTTTGTTTTTATTTTCCTATCTAGCACCTTTTTATTTTTTATTTCTCTATCTAGCACCATTTTAAAAATAAATAAATAAATAATAATTTATTTATTTTTTGATAATTTTAATTTTGAATGCATTAAAAAATAAATATTTTTAATTTTTAAAATAGTTATAAATATAATTAATGAATAAAGAAATTAGTTTTTATAAAATAAAATATAAAAAAATAAAATGTTTAGTTTAAAATTATTTTTTTTAAGAATGAAGAAAATAAAAAATTAAACCCTACAACAACATAAAAGTTGAATTTATAAACATAAATTACTATTTATTTTTA
>Ga0123342_1004302_pt1 | contig 21821 bp, 9 predicted proteins | sample Turbeawhitnodule_FD_89960 | JGI IMG/M metagenome (GOLD analysis project Ga0123342, IMG submission 89960) | Root nodule microbial communities of legume samples collected from Mexico - Turtle bean Mexico white nodule | ecosystem: Host-associated > Plants > Roots > Nodule | place: Mexico: Nepantla...
ATATATATATATATATATATATATATATATATATATATATATATATATATATATATATATATAAGTAATTTTGTGAGTGTTTAATTAAATCTCAGAGCAGAAACCAGAGAGAGTAAAAGTATTATTGTAAGAAAACAGTTTAATAAAGTCAAGTTACATTAATGAGTAATGATATCTTACCATTCCAACTTAATTTACATGTTGCTTCTTATTTCTGTATAGTTATGTCAATTATTTATCTCTTCTCCTTCTATAAATTCAAAATCTATCAATTTTTCTTGGTTTTGATTGGATTATTTGGATTAGGTAGTGAATTTGTGAGAGTAAATTTAAGATGATTTAAAAGAAAAGTGTGAAAAAAATAAGAGTGTTTTAATTAAGGTAAATAAAGAGAAAATGTAGCAAAATTTTTTATGAAAGTTAGTAAGGGATGGTGTGATTAAAATTATATTTTTTTAATTGATAAAAATGTAAGTTTACACATTTGTCCCTGTATTTAAAAACTATCGAAAAATTAATTTGATTTGATTATTTATGAATTATAATTGTTTTAAATTAAAATATTATTTTCGATATTGAAACAATATTTCCGGTACTCTCTTAGAGCTAATTTCGAAAAAAAATAAATTTTTTGAATCATGTTTATGATTGTCAAAAATCTTATTTAGAAAAAAAATTGTAATTGTGGATTATTTATTTATGAAATTATAGTTGTGTGTAATTAAAAGATTATTTTTTTGTGTTGGAGCAATTATTTTTTCATACTATGATGGAGTAGATTTTTACTTTATTTTTTTAAAATTTAATATTATATGTAAAGTAGTATTTTCCAAATATTATCTGAAAAAATAATATTTTTAAATTTTTAAATATTGTTTATACTTATAGTTATTTTTAAATTCAAAATAATATTTATAAAGTTTTTTTACTTGATTTTTTAAAATTAAATATTATATGTAAAGTATCAGTAAAGTAGTATTTTTAAATATTTAAATATTCTTTATACTTATAATTATTTTATAAATTCAAAATAATATTTATAAACTTTTTTCAATTATATCCTTATTTATATTATATTTATGAAAATCAATTTTACAAGTTAAATATGAACAAATTTTAATTTGATAATTAACTCTATTTAATTATCACTATATATTTTATATACGTACATCAAAATAAAAATAAAAATAAAAAACAAATTAAATAATTATTCACTCGATAAATAAATAAAAACATTACATATATACATAAATCAAATCACAAAATTACATAAATCAAAATAAAAATAAAAACAAAATAAATAATTATTTAAAAATATAAGGATAATCGATTTTACATGTTGATTATCCCTCACATTAAATATGTAAAACCGATTATGGTATACTCAAACATCGATTCTCCAAAAAAATTGAGTATAAGAATCGATTCTCACATGACAAAACCGAATATCTAATTTATGATTTTGTTTGTTTACTTGAGTGAAAAAGTAAAGGTTAAGATGGTAAAAGCAATCTTTGATTGAATGTATCTCTTCACCCAAAAAGCCTAAAACATATTTCTTTGTCTTTCTATGTCAGCCACTCTTTCCTAATTAGAAGATTCAAATAGGAAAACTATTTGTTTTTCTTTTTGGATGAACAATAATCACCTGTATACAAACAATGCGTACGTAATACTACTTTAAACGAATTTGGAAGGATATGACTACAAATTCCTATTTATATACTTCAAAAAGTACCAATCCTCACATATTGAAGATAAAATGTCTTTCATGTATAATACACACAAATATATGAAAAATATTCATTATTTCATTGTAATTTTCTTTCAAAATGATAGGTTAAATTTGAGGTGTAGTTTATTGGAATATCTTGTTTCTTAGGTCATGTTTCAACACATCAACTCCTTGATAAAATAATTAAATATCACATGAAATCGAAATAATGTTAAGTGATTAAATAAATGAATATTTTATCACTTTTTATCAGTTCTGAAATTTAAATACAAACCTGTTTTTACGTAGAGATAACAAAGTGTGCTATAACCCATTATATACATATAACTCAAAAAGGATAAAATATAACTTAAAATAACCAACTATAACTTTATAAATAGCCTTTGTTAAAATAAAATATTTAAGTTTATATAAAACAGATGAAAGTTTGAGACAATGGTTTAATGAGTATTTTTATTAGTTTACTTTCTTAACAAAATTGAACATGGTGAAGCTAGCTGGACCCAAGTTATGACATGGGTTTTAGCAACAAGTCCAACAATGTAAAAAAATTGATTAATAAACGGAACCAATAAAAAAAAATCAATCAAAACTCAATATTTTTTAAATTATATGATCTATTTTTTCTTCAATGAAAACTGATTTAGTTTGAATCTCAGAATAAAAAAAAAAGGGAAGTCTACCAAATCCAACCATGTTGCTTATTGTATTTAAATGTAATATTATATGAAATAGAGTTAATAAATAATTAAGAAACATGTACCAATGTATCTCTTAAAGATTATTTTACAATTTAATTATATTGTAAGTACCATGCAATTATAATGATCAAAACATGATAAAAAATTATATTGTAATTATAAAATGATCCAGTATTATATCATATGCAAGTTTTGGTCCATTGTATTATAAAGTGGATACAAATATATTGATTAAATGGTTTAGCTAGTTTAAAATAGATACAAATATATAAATATATCTCTTATATGGTTGGGAATAAATCTTTTAAAAATGTTAATCATCACGTAAATAAACAATATATATATATATATATATATATATATATATATATATTATATAATAGAAGTGTTAGCTTTAACATATTGAATTTAACCATAAAACTAATTAAGATGATTTTTTACTTTTAAAAATATTTTAATAGTGATTCTATTTTCAAAGATTAAATTAAACCTGATTCGCGAAATTCTGATTGCATACTTTTCTTTCTCCTACTTGCTTGTTCTTATACTTCAAATAATTTTTACATTTTAAATTTATTTTAACTTTAAATGTTCACCACTTTACTTTTTGCTGCTTTATGTAATGTCAAATTATTGAAATTTGTTTTTATTATAGACATTTTTGCATTTCAAAATCAGCCTACTTTTCCAAATTTTTTTTGTCTAAATTACGCATTAGTCTTCGTAATTTTATTCTATATCAAATTTACTTTGGACCAGATTAGTGTTTTGTTTAGAGGGCATATCCGTCTTAAAACACAAGAGTCATTATCAAATTTGATTTTAATTCATTAATTAAAATCTTGATGAATTCATTTTCACTTGTATAAATATAATATTTTACATTGTTGAATCTAATAATCATTAAATAAAAATCAAATTTATACATAATCATTGTTCTAGATCTAATTCATCTCTCATATATGGTTCATTTTAGCTTTGTAAAATCAATGTTGAAAAGGAAATTTTTTACATTGATCCTTTTATAACCGATTAAAAACTTTTTAGTCTCTTCATTATCTAACTGTTTCTAAGATCAATTTAAAATAAAAAAAAATCATAAGATCCCTATTTTTTTTTTATATTATAATTAGAGAAAAATGTGAAATTAAGAGTACTAACTCTGAAAGAATACCACAAGAGTGTGCATATGCTAACAATGTGTTCCTCTTATACAAGACAAGGCATATTTTAATACTATACCCTATCTCAATTAATATACTAATCTAAGAAAAAGATCACCCAAATCTTATAAACAATTTTTAATACTATTTCTAACTAATGTGACGCATATTAAGATACATGATAAAACGTGGAGCAATTTTAGACTAAAGAAGAGTAGGTATATGAGTGATATGAAAATACCAATGCTAGAAGGTTCATTATGCTAGGCATGACATAGTTAAGCAAATCTTAGTCAAAATTTTCAATTATGTATAAGAAGGTAAATCTAAAATATTTGAACCCAAAAAAATTAGGAAACAAAAGGAAACTACAATGCTTTATCAAGAGAAAAAAAATCACCTCAAAATAATAAGAGAGTAATCATCTCAAAAAGAAAAAAAAAAACTTACTATATCAAAATGTACATGGATGATGTTGTTTCCATCGAAAAAATTAGAATTTTGTTTTTATGTAATACAATACAAGAAAATTATTAAAACTAAACTCAAGATTTTAGTTACTAATTTTAGAATCGAAAGTAGTTGATAACTAAAATCTTTGTAATTAATTAGATATCAAATAAAAAATAATTTATAAATTTTATTAATAATATAAATTATTTTATATATCAATAATTTTTTAGTTTATAAAATAATATATAATTTAATCAATATATTAACTAATTATTTTTTGTTTTTAAAATTAATTTTTATTTAATAATTTTCTATTAGTGATAAAAGTAAAACTCCAAATTCAATTGAAGAAAAACTCTAATGATATCTAAGATATTTTATTTGTTTATCATATGAAAACTTTTTTTTATGTTATGAAATACTGATCATACTAAAAAAAAAATATTTTACGCCAATAAAAAAATGGATGCAAATAAAAGAAAACTGATGAATAAATGTTGACTATGCGTCAACCAAAAAATTGACGAGAAAAACGTGGAAACAAAGTTAATTTATGTCGGTCAACGAAAATAACATAAATTGTGTGGGTCAGACCAACGTGAGACAAATGTGAATATCGTCAACCTGATCAATGTAAATGAAGATGAAAAATTGTCGGTGAAATCAACACAAATAAAAACGTCAGAATACAACGATGAAGTCAAAACAAACAAAATAATAAAAAAAATTAAATCATAATTTGCGTGTGGGCGTAATTTAAGTGTTCTTACTAAACAAGAGAGAAAAAAAAATAGAATGATTAACGTGATGTTTGCATTGTGAACAGAAAATATGGAATGTTTTGAGTGCATTTGCAGAAGATGGGCTCATCATAAACCATGAATGACCTCTCTTTTGTCCCTCTCTTTCCAGACAAACTTCCGCACCATTGCAATTTGCAACAAACCCATTTTTTATGCATATCTCAATTTTGAAGTCAAAAAATTAGAACTAGTATTTTTCATGCCAATGCTAGAAAGCACCATATTGGGGTTTCTGATCCTTTGTAGATAAGCAATATGCATTACACGTCTTTGCTTCTGATTATTAATTGTCTTTTATCTCCTCCTTTTAAACATCAAAAAAGGAAAAAGGAAAAAAGGATTCAATGCTTTGTTTTTAGTTTCAATTTGACTCATAGTGGACGCATAAAGCAAATGCCTCAGCTAACGTTACCAAAATGTTCTCTTCTCTTCCATTTTCACCACCAATTTTTCACATTCTCTTGCATAAGCTCAAAACTGTCGCTCATCATACACCACACAAACTAATATCACCTTAGAAGTTACCTTCAAAAAATTACTTGTTTATAACAATTTTGGTTTGTAGCTGTTAAATCATTTTAAAGGCCAAAAGTGTTGTTTTTCAAAGTTAGCAAAAGGAAAAACGAATAACTTTTTTAAAACTAAAATTAAACTTTTTTTTAGAAAAAAAACACATATTTTCCTTTTAAAAAGTTATCCATGAATCCAATGTTCTTGTAGTTGACAAGACTTAATTCTACATTCAACTTACTTTTGCATATACTTTTTGCAATCATTAAACTTTTGTTTGATTTTGAAGTGTTATACTTAAATCATACAAATTCAAGTTAATTAAATTTTTTTTGAATTTGATTGAAACAAAATTGATTTTATTATTAATACTACAAGAAAATCATGACACAGGAACCAATTTGTAGAAAACAAAATAATTAGTTAATAGTAACTAAATTAGAGACCATTTTAGAAACTAAAAAGAAATTTGGTTTCTAAATTAGTTTATATTATTTTCTATTATTGTTAAATAGTTTCTAAATTGATATTTAATTAACAACCAAGGTTTTTGCTACCAAATTTAGAAACTAAATAATTGGTAGTTAAAACCTTAATTGCTAATTAGATACCAATTTAGAAACTATTTAACAATAATATAAACTAATTTAGAAACCATTTTTTTTAGTTTCTAAAATAGTCTTTATTTTAGTTCCTATTGTAACTAATTATTTTGGTCTCTAAAAATTGATTTCTATTTCATTATTTTCTTGTAGTGTAAGAGGTATAACGATTTATGTTATTGTAAGATTAATGGTCGATCTCGTTAATAGAAGGAAACAGTTTGAATGTCGATCTATAGAGTTAATAAAAATGATTTCATTTATTTCTCTCATCTTAAAGAAGTGAGAACGTTAATGAAGATAATTGACTAGATACGTGAAATATAGAATAATGATGAAATAAAAGTTGAAAAAAAAGAATAAATAAAAAAAATGACTAGTCCAAATAAGAAAGATTTTTTATATTGTAAGTTGAGAAACATATCTATTAGCTAAAATCCTTATAAATATTTGAATCCGAAATGGAAGAATTGCAATATAGTTGGTATTGGTGAATGTAGTTTTGAAAAGATGTGGACAGCACACACCGTGTCACATAAGTAGATGAAGCGTTGAGGCAATATGCTACTCAAGTCATGAACCACGTTGCTTAATCCTCATAACCACCACCTTATCCAAACCAAGTACTTCACCCAGTAACCACACTATTATTATTATTATTATTATTATTATTTATATATTTCACTCTTTTTCTTCTTCTTCTTCGTGTCTTCGTGTCAAAGGATCTAAATTGAAACTCCTAAGAAACTATCTTCCTACGCGTCACTTTTTCCTTCCTCCTAATCTTGCCACATATTCATGGACCCATTCACAAGCCAAATGGCAAGTTTCTAGAATTCTAGTAGCTACTTTAAAAGGGTTCTAAAATAATCAAGGAATGGATGTTGAAATTCAATCCCTAGTTTCCCTTTCAAACTATTTATTTTTTCAATGACAAAAGTCATGTTTACGTGGACAAACAAATTCTACATTCATTTCCTTTCCGTAACGTTTTCTCCGATTTTAAAACCTCATTCGGTCAAGTTCAATTAATTTCTAAGCCCCTCCCAAGCAATTACGCGCTCACAAGTGGCGCGCCACAAACACCTCTAACCACATCTTATTCTAATTTTTTTGCATCTGATAAAAGTTGGGGAATAGAGCACTGATTTTGCTGTTTAAGGTGAAGTATTGCATTGATATTGAGTAGGGTTTTGGTGGGTTTTCTTTGTATAATTTAGGCTGAATTAGGCAAACCAAAAACTGAGATATTGTATGATGAGAAATGAAGTATATGATGACACCAGGTGCCACATACTTAATAAGGAACCGCGTGCCCAATTTTTCCATCAATTTCTCTACAAAAGATAGAACACCCCACAAACATCTTCTGAGAGATAGTATCAGAGTTTTGGGGACCTTACCAAAGTCCAAACTCTTCACATGCAAACAAAATTTCCAAAACTGCACATCCAAATAAAAATGCGAATAAACAAATAAAAAAAAATCGAATGGAATTGGGATGGTGCACGTCACAGTGTTGTGGTTAAACTAAACCTTGCAGTGACTAAAGCCACACACAAGCATCATTCATGGCATCTCCATCCAGACATTTCCCAATTCATTTTCTTTACGAGTCTCTAGCGTTGTCTCCACAACTCCGTGGACCAACACATTTGCGCCACGTGGGGGCTCCTCCATCCACTTCCATTTTACCACCACCACCACCACCGTGTTATGTTATGTTATGTTCTGTTCTGTTCCCCTTTGCCAACTATTAACATCTACTTCTCAACCAGAAACCCTTCCCTTCCCCTCCACAACCACATGTTCCAATTAATATTCCCACGCAACACGACAAAACACAACCACAAAATCAACCCTGCCATGTCGTAATAATAATAATAACAAAAACCGAACACCTCTTCTCTTCTCTTCTCTTCTCTTCTCACCCAAGTTATAAAATCACATCAAATAACCGCTTATTGTGTAAATTGAACAGATAAAGAAAGTAAAAAGGGGGAGTTAGAGTGACAAGTGGAAAAGAAAATGAATGATGAAGTGGTGTGGATAAGGATTAAAAAACCAATCCATCGCAATAAGAAAAGAACAGTGTCCAGTGCTTCATTCCCACAATCAAAAACATTACCGCCCAAACCTTTCAGATGTCCATCTCAACGTCACCACCGCTTTTTCTTAATTATCCACTTTCATAAATGCCACGCTGTACAACCAAACCAATTTTTGTTTTTGAAAACACCAAACCAACACCGAATGTTATGTTATGTTATTAGAACTAACAAACATCCAAACACCACCTCACTACCCACTTCGTTGCTTATATATACCCCCACAGGGAACTCACACCCAAATGTCAATTACCACACTTTACACTTCCAACTGAACGCAAAGAAGAAAATTTAGTTATGACTTCGTGGGTGAGAGGCAAGTGCCTCGGGAAGGGCGCGTTTGGCGTTGTCAACGCCGCGGTTTCCAAAGCTGATGGTCGCGTTTTCGCGGTGAAGTCCGTGGCTCGTGGAGCGGGGCTCCCTCGCCAGCTGGAGGCGTTGGAGAATGAGATTCGGATTCTGAAGAGCGTGGCGTCGCCGCACGTCGTCGCTTATCTCGGCGACGACGTCACGTGCGAGCTCGGCGGAACGGCGTCGTTTAGGAACCTTCATTTGGAGTACATGCCAGGTGGCACCGTCGCTTATTTGGACCGCGCTGACTTGGACGAGCGTTCAGTGAGGCGCTACGCGTGGTGCCTCGTGAGCGCCCTGCGCGACGTCCACGCCCGCGGCTTCGTGCACTGCGACGTCAAGGGGAGGAACGTGCTCCTCTCCGGCAACCGCGCCGCCGCGAAACTCGCCGACTTCGGGGCGGCGGTGGAAGTCGGAGCCTCGCCGGAGTTGTTGCCCCGCGGGAGTCCGATGTGGATGGCGCCGGAGGTGGTGCGCCGGGAGCGGCAGGGGCGGGAGTCCGACGTGTGGTCGCTCGGTTGCACGGTGATCGAGATTGTCAACGGGAAACCGGCGTGGGAGGATCACGGCGTCGACACGCTGAGTCGAATCGGTTACTCGGACGAGTTGCCGGAGTTTCCGAGCAAACTGTCGGAGGAGGGAAAAGATTTTCTCGAGAAGTGTCTGAGAAGAAATTGGAGTGAACGGTGGAGCTGCGATCAGCTACTGCAGCATCCATTTTTGGTTCCCTACGCCGTAGTGGAATCGTCGCCACGTTGCGTTCTGGACTGGGTTGAGTCGGAGTTCGCGGAATCAGAATATAACGACCGCGAACAAGAAAGAGGGTGGTTAGAATTTAACCGCGAGGAAAATTCAGTTAGAAATAGAATTAGTAAATTAGCAACAGTATCGAGGGTAAATTGGGAAACACAGGGTTGGGTAGCGGTGAGGGAAGTTGAGCTAAACGAAGAATCATGGGCATCAACAAGAAGAAGTGAAAGTGAAGATGGGGTAAATTGGGAATTTAGCAATGTGGGGAGATATTGGGAATGTTGGCATTGTGGAGGGGTAAATCGGGAAATAGAAAAGTTTGATGAGGAGCGTAACAGAGGTGGAGATTGGATCTGTGATGGGTATGGGTTGGAAAAGGTGGGTTGGGTAATGGGAATATTGAGCATTTACAGTTGTAAAACTTTGATGAGGTGTTATTTGTTGTTGTTAATTTATTTAAATATATTATGGTTTTGGGTTATTTATGGTGTTTATCTCTTTACTGCACCAATAAATTGGGTGGATTGTAGAAGAAATTGATTAGGTTGGGTGGTGTGAACTGTGAAGAGAGAAATTATGCAGTTGGACACATGATGAAGATATGGGGGAGAGATCTGAACTGGGATGGGGTTTTCAGAAAACAAATTCAAAATGAAAACCAAGAAAGGGTTAACTAAACCAAAATACAATGATGTGATTACATAATCATATAATCATGTTCACACTATCAGGTTAAATTTGATTAATTCATTCCTTTAATTCTTTAAAAACATGGGAGAGAGATCTTCATTTTATATATCCTTTGATTAAGTTTAATTATTAACATTTAAAATATCAATGTTTTTTTTTGTTTTAATCACAAACATTAATTCGTATCATTAGTTGAAAAATAAAAAGAAATTAGTTATTTTGATTACTACCGAATTTGTTTGAAGTTGTTGCAAAAATGGTATTTAGTGAAGGTTGTAGAATCAACAAAGTTTGTAGGATTACCTTTTAAATATGTGAATAGGTGAAATCTCTTCCCTTCTTTACTAATATTATTATAAAACATTAAAATTATCAATATATTTCTTTTATCTTTAAGAATTATGATATTCAACCTAATACATACAATACATAATAACAAGTCAATGGAACATAACATGATACATAATATTATTATAAAATATTAAAATTATTAATATATATCTTTTTTATCTTTAATGATGATACTTGTCAATGTAACATGATTATTCATCATATCTATCTATGTGTCATTATGCATACATCACATATAAGTACACATTAATATTTTAGCATATAATATATATATATTTTTTATATATTTTTTTGTCTTTTCATGATATTCCATAAATAATTTCTCTTTTTTTTATTGATGACATTGAGATGGTCTTGACAAATGTACTCAATCAGTATAAATACAATTCTTTAAATAATGTCCTAACATTATATGAGGTTTCATATACTATGAATTGTATAGAAGAAGTTCAATTTTGCAAACCGTCATTAAATACATAAAATAGATTTAACACATTAATATCATTGTTTGAACCTAAATTCAAAAGTCTTTTGAAACGTCAACTTCAAGTATTATTATATAGATTTGGGATAATCACATTTACCGTATTGACATGTCATGAATTGAAAAAAGAAAATTTCATTTCTAATACGTAAAATTCATTGAGCTCAATATGCTTCGAGACCTACAATCCTATCTAATTTGTTTTAGATAATTGATGTTGTTATCTTTTGGCCTTCTTGAGTACTTATTCCAAAATATCTTTTTCACACCATTTTTCAAAAGCTTTAAGCATCAAGTTAGAATCAATTCATCAATTCAAACATATTCATCGAAGTTATCAATAGGTAATATATATGATAACATACGAATTGATGTAGTGCATTTTGGTAGTAAATATAAACCTCTCCTACCAATTGCATCAAATCTCATTAAAAAATATGAATTGTGATTATTGAGAGCATCTAATTTTTTTTTTAGAAAGAAATAATAATGAAGTGAGTGTGTTCATCTTCATAATTTATAGCAAAAAGTATGTCAAAAGAAAAAAAATTTCTCAAGTGTTGTCTTCAAGTATTTCTTGAGAAATTATATTCCAATAAATCCATTTGACAAGTAAATGGGGGATAAAACGTAGAAATGTGTATGTCTTTTGGAATTAAAACGTTACAACCAACAATTAGTTTTACCATTGTTATTTTTACAACATTAAGATTTGCAATAACTGCTCTAACATTGACTACTACAACCAACTTAAAACATAATAAATATCAACTAAATTTGCATATAATAAAATTACATATTAAAGTTGTATATAATGTAATTACACATACTTCATGTTTATTGTTGCTTGATCTTCACACATTTATTATGTGCCTTTCATCATAATTTCATACAATGACATTAAGTTTTTTTTTTATCTCTTGTAGCTAGATTTCTTTTGTTCACAAATTTTTTTCCTGATTAGAGCTTCCATGTTTTTCAAGTCAAATGCTGGTTAAAATTGTGATTCATAATGGTGTCACTTTCTAAAATCTAAGTTGATGTCTTTGTATCAGTTAAAAATATTCATCGTTAATAGAAATATTTATTCTTTTTTAAGTGATTTTTTTATTGATAAAATCATTTATTATAATTTTTATAGTCACCATGCATGTTCCAAAGTAAATTTAGAATTATTTTCTTCCTTCTAAATGATAATAATTATATTGTCCTCTATGCAACTATTTTTCTTCAAATCAACAACTTTCTTGCTATGATCCTTGAACCTCTAAACAACAAAATTTATTTACCATTAGAATTTCACTTGATTTAATCTCCTATCGACAAATGGATTAAATGAGACATTAAGTAAAAAACAAATAAGATGAGTATATTTAACTAAAAAGTAAATTTTATTTTTATTTGTATAAATTTTACCCTTTGTTGTGTGATATTTTCTAGCCCAATTAAGTAGAAAATTGTGAAGATTGTGTTTTAGTATCATTTGAAAGGAATTTATGAACTATAAGATTATTAGAAGGTTTATCAAACATTGTAAAAAGTTTGTGTTTAATTCCAAGGAAAAGTTGGAGAAGTTTAAGAGTTGTGAAAAGTTGCAAAAAGAACAAGAATTTTGAAAATTTTCAACCATTAGTTGTGCTTTTGAGAATTATTTTGTTAGAATTAATTATTTGATAATTTTACAAAGAAATTGAAATAAGTTGGCTATGAAAAAAATCAATCTATTCATATGGAGAATAGATTGTTTCAAGGTCCTTAAACTCGTCAATGGCGATGACGGTGTTGAACAACAACCAAATATGGAGATTTGGTCTTTTTGCAGCTTCTATTCATATACTCTATATTTTTGTTCATCAATTTTGTTGCTTTCTCTCGCAATCAATTAGGACAAATAGTTTAAAAAAACAAATCTTATATTTAATATCATATTTTGGTAATATAAATATCTTATAAATATAATATAATATTAAACTGTAAAATATTTTTCAAGAGATACTTGTTAATTAATTTTAAATATATAAAATTACATTTAAATACAGTATATATTTTGGTTTGATTCTTAATTTTTTTTAACCAAATCATTGATTAAGAAAAATAGATCCAAAAATATATATATATATATATATATATATATAAGTTTAATCAATTTTTGGCTTTCTATCGATTATTTTGTTGGTTTTCGAATTTGATTAGTTTTAAAACCCCTATATGTAAGAGATTAAAGAGATCAAGATATCAAAGAGAGGAAGTAGAAAATGAAGGGAGAAAAAGAGATAAAAAAAAGTTGTAATAAAATAAAATATACGTTACAATTTTAGATGCAAGAGTTAATTTGAATAAAGGGAAAATGGCCAATGTTATTTTAATTTGTCTTAGTTGATTAGAAAGATTTACAACAATTTTACTCTTTGTTATCCAATTGATGTAAATCCACTTAGTAAATTTATATTTTTTTATTTTTAAATCTTTTTGTCATTTTACATTTTTCATAATTTATATTAAAAGAAGTTTTTTTAATATAAAATATTTTAATATATTCCTTGCCAAAAAAATCTAAGGAAATTGGAGTTTGATTGTAATATTTATTAGAACTATAAATTTGAGATTTGTTTCACTTGACAAGATCTGTGTGAAAGAAGTTGATAATGCCCCTTTGAGGGCATAAAAAACAACTCTTCAATTCAAACCCTATTTCTCACTCATTGGGTAATGCAGTTTTCTAAATTTTAAAGAGTGCAAATAACATCATTTATTGAATAAATTTTAAGTTTAAACCCCTTATTACTTTTTAGTCCAATTAAATTATTTTAATTACTGAAAATATTTTATTATTTTTAAATGTGTATTTGCATGACATTGCAATCTAAGGATTTGTATTATAATGTAAATGTGTAATAGTTGGGATACAAGTTTTCAAACAATTAAATTTTATTCAAATTCAAATTAAAGTCTTATATTATGTTAAATTAATTTTATTAACATAAACTTATTTTAACAATACCACCATAAATACATAAAAATATTATAATATATATTTTAAAAAATAGATAAAAATTAATATTAAAGACAATTTTAAAATACTTATAATATACTTTTAAATAAAAAGTTAACGATAAAATATTAAAAAAATTATATTCCACTTCTCATTAGTATTTTTATAATATTAAAAAAAAATCATTTGAAGAAGATACAATTGTTTCAGTATATATTAAAGATAATTAAATAAATGATCAAAAGTATACATAAATATATTGGCGTAATTAAGAATTAAAAAACTTAATAAAAAGTTTTAAAAACTAAAACAAAAATAAATATATTATCTACTTATTTCAATAACATACTATTTGTTCCGTGTGCTAAAATGAAATTATTTTTTATAAACTAAAAGAACATTTTATTTTATTGGCTAAAATAATTATAAAGAGTTTGTGTAAAGCAATCTTCAACTGGCATCATCCATGAAACTGGTTGTCTAAACAAACTTTTTAAAAACAAAAGGCTTCTTATTTGACACATCATAAGTTATGATAAAGAAGAGATAAGTTACGATAAAGACGAAAAAGGATGAAAATAAGTGTTTGGATCAAAACTCTTCTATTTAAAATAGAAGGTAATCATATTTAAAATATTCTTCTATTTTTTCTTTCTATTTTTCATATATTCCTTTTGCCTTTCCATAACAGTAAAACAATTGTTATTTTGAAGGCATGAAATATTAATAATTCCTTTTTCTTGTAGTATTTCAATCCAGCTTTAAAATTTGTATTCTAATGTCTACTATCATATAAGGATATTTAGGTTTAATGTGCTTATAAAATAGAAAGATGTTTGTTTATATAATGCCTTCGAAAATAAGTTTAAAATAACAAATAGTATAATTAAAATGATATTGAAATATTTTATTATTAAAGTAAAAAAAATTATATAAATAGAAAAATCAATTATTTATACTAGTGTATTACGACAAACACTGTCTATCAAAATGCGATGACATTTTTTAAATTAAAACGGGTAGATAGATATCGATTGTAATAGGAATCGCTTTCTAGTTAAATCATATAGGGAATAGACAATGGTTGTTGGGTTAGAACCGTAGTCTAAACCCTCGTTATTACCCTAATTCGAAGCCCGCGCCACTTACGCTTTCGTTCTCTGCGTTTTCTTTCTTCATCACGCTCTCTCTTAAACTTTGTGTTTTAAACTTTGTAAATTGATTTTAAGGTTACTTGATAAATTGTAGAATTATGAATATGATCAAGTGACTTAAGTTGAGATTCTAGTTTCCTAAACTAGTAAGAAAGGATAAAAAAAACCCAATTTGATTCAAATGAACTAGTTTTACATTATAGACTTGTTGGGCAAGCCATAAGCTCATTAGGCGAAATTCGTAAATTAGAAAACTCAAGAGCATTGACCAATGGGCGTGCAAAGTTCTCACTGAAGTTGGGGAATTAAAAATCTAAGAACATTAGTCACTGAGTGAGTCACTCTTGGGGTGAACTTTTTTTATCTAAAAACCCAAGAGTTTGGAAGTCGGGCAAGAGAACCTCGATGGGTGAGATAGGGATCCTCTGAATGCCTTGTTAGGCAATCCTGATACTCATTGAGAACAAAATGCATCTTCTGCATTTTTAAATTTTTATGTTTAATTGAATTTTAAAGCTTTTGAGAGATCTTCCTCGTAATTGGGTGTTGTCATGATACATGTACTGATTGAATCTTTTATAAATTGATGATTTTATATATATGAACATTGTGATGAGAAATTTCATTGTTTGAGATGAAAATACTTATGTAATTTGACGGGTGCATAATATATGTTATGATGTGGACCCAATCATTTTCAAGAAGGGAATACCGTGTTGAGATGTTAGAAGGGTGTATTGATTTTGAGATTCTATGAAAGAGATAATCTTAAGTATCTTGATACACTGTAATCACATAAATAAAAATGTTCAGGTATTGAGAATTGAAGGAGGTTTATGTGACCTATCCTGTAGTGTGAAAAAGAACTATATCACATAAGTCATAAGGAATTTACTCTGTATGATGAATTTTCAGGACAACTTAGTGATATGACAAGTGCAAATCTCTGAGTCTAATTTCAATGCACGAGTCTTCCAAAAGTAGAGTCAACTATTTATTATTAGTAAATTTCTGACATGAATAGTAAATGTTCTATGAGAATTGAGAATAAACACTTGATTGTTAAGTAATATGTTGTAATGTAAATTATGCGACATTGAGAAAATTCTTGAATGATTAGCCGCTATAAAATTATATTAAAATTTTAAAAAATACTACCTTACCCTACTTTCATGCTTGTGTTTATTTTTATAATCTACGGTGATGGTATGCTATATGACAACAAAAGCTACATGTGATGGATCTTAATCATAATTTTTTTGAAATACCTTCTTCCCTTATAATCTATATATTTAAAAAATCCTAAAAAAAAGTATTATTTTGTAATACAATATTATAGACATGATATAAAAAGTAATGAAAATGAAAGATGGCGATTTGGTGTGGTATGGTTATTGAGTGAAAGAGAGATGTAAAGTAGGGTGTTTGAATTGCGGCTGATATGAGAGATAAGGATTAGGAGTATTAGCAGGAGATGGAAAATGGAAGTGGTGCTGAGTGTTTCTTCTTTCTTCAATTTAGCAACAGTTGGGCAACCCACATGTTAGGCAGAAGAAGGTCAGAACAAGATCTGAAGCATGGCTCATGCAGCAACACCTTTTGCTTTGGAACAACACTTGCATGTGGGAAATGGATAAGGAAATCCAATTGGTGAGGTTAATGTTGAGAGAGAAAAAAAGGAGTGGAGAAGGTTGATAACAAAATGGATTTGCATGTTTGGAGCTTAGTGAGTGCTACAACTTGCATCATGATATTTTTGCCATGAATTAAGGCTGCTGCTACTTCATAACCCATCACTTCAGCTGCCAAACTTATCTTCATCCATGTACCACAAACATCTGTATAAACACATCAATTAATGCAACTGCAACACACAATTTATCATCACCCTTTCGATTCACTGCTTTCTAATAATTAAAATGCAATCCTGTTTGATTTTGACTTCAAAACCTTCTTTCTTTTAAATGATTGTAAAATGGATGGTGCACAAAAATGGAATGCTCATGAGCTTATAAAATATTTTACTGATTTATTGGGCATTTCTTAATATATATATATATATATATATATATATATATTATAAATAAAAATTTAAGGAGATGCTTTTCATAAATTTTACTCGGGGAAATATACTTATACATCTGAAAGTGATAACTAAAAAACATCTCTCAAAATATTCATCACGAAAACCGTTTTCTAGTGAAAATGTAAGTGATTTTACTTTTTCTCTTTATTAGGATTAGACACAAACTCAGGTAAGTTACTGATTTTGATTTCATAAGAGGTTTATTTCAAATATAGTGTTATTCTCTATGTTTAATCATGTTGTATTAACTTGATCACCTTTTACTTATTCATTTGAGATTTATTTGATATTAAAAGATGGTTTTAAATCTATAATGTTGGGAAAAACACTTAATTGGAATTAACATAGAAATATATTCATTATAGTTAGGTATCTTTGAAACTTTTGATGTTGATTAACTTATTGTATTTGTCAAGGTATTAATATTATAATAAATGAGTTTAGGTTTAATTGGTTAAGAAATTAAGATTTAAATAATTTTAATGAGTTGATTGTATAATTGAAATATGAATTATTTGAGTAATTTGTTATTGTTATTTCATTTTAAAATTGACAGAAATAATTAAGATGACAGGAATTTGTAATTTAATGGTTAAATCAATAAAGTCCAAATTTTATACAAAGTTATTTAGCTTGTAATGGTAAAAGTTTAGTGGTACAGGTAAAAATGACATTATAATATAATTATTTAAAAAAATGAAAGCTTATGATCTCAAACTACAGACAAAATTTTGATATAAGAATGTGAGATTATCTTCTTAAACTAATAACTGAAATAACTCCTAGAGTTATGTTTGAAGGGAAAAGATAATATTTTGGGTACATTTTCCTCTTGCTCGTGCTCATTGCCAATGAAGTTCAAGCAATGGCCAGAACCATATTTCTGAAGACTCTTCCATTCTTTGTTCATTTTTAGAGGAAAGTGTCAATGGATCGTTTAATTGTTCTGAGCTGCTACTTCAACAAGCTTCTCCAAAATGTGAACTTTATCTTTCAAATCTGAATTTGTATAAATTATTAAAGGAGTTTTTTTAAGTTACATGATCACAATAGAAAAACAAAAAATTGTACCTGTTCTCGAACTAGTTTGGGGACTGGGAGAACTATTGACTTCGGACGGTGTTCGGTCGATCCTCCCGTACTTAACACTCCTTCTTCAAGCTTCCTCGCCGAATGACTCCTCAGACGGGAGGTACCTGCAGATGACACTCCAACGCTCAAGTCAGTGGGGTGTCGTATTCGACTGTCAGAACACTGTAGATAATTATGTACCTTTTTCCTTGGAATGCGTGATATTTATATTACCTTGATGGACCCTTGCTATTGGGTCGGATTAGGGGTTGCTTAGTGACTAGTGTTGGATTAGGTCATCCCCTAACCATGGGTTAGCCTTTGCTAATCGGATCAACCTTTGACTTGAGCATCTTATGTCGGTCGGCCACATGTGCCACGTGGTCGACCTCGTAGCTTAGAGTGGGGTTTGGTCGTCTGGATTGACCGGGTCAATCGGTCCGGTCGGTCATCCCAGAACAGTACCCTTCAACAAACTGCAGTTCCTTGGTCCTTTCTGTTGAACATTGAAGCCTCCTACACAGGTTTACGAATGAAAATAATTGTGGTAATGTTAATACAATTGCATTTATATCTGTACATTAAGTTTTATGAAGCTTGATTGATAAGCTGAATGATTGAGAATGTTCTTGATCAAAGAGAAGCATGAATGATTTGAAATACTAGTAAAAGCACTTTAAACAGACAAAATATGAATATTATTATTCACCCACATAGGAAATTTCCTGACTTGAACGTGTGAAGACAATTTCCCAGAAGACAAAAACTACCGAGACAATTTATTTTGTTTTCTCATCATGAACTTAATGAGTACTGTTCAAACATCGACCACCTTTCAGAGTTTTGAAGGAGTGATCGGATTGGTTTGTAACTCATGGAACTGACAAAGTTATAAAACCATGTGATACTTACAAACATTAGTGAAATAGATTTAAAAAGCACATATTATGCAAAGTTATAAAACATTTTGTCTTCACATTTTGGCTCCCAAAGTGGATATTGAAGGTGTCATGTGGTTCCTCAAATTCAAAACTATGCTTGCACTTTTATTTTATACTGAATTAAATTACTCTTCAAATAACAGTAGGAATGTCTAGAATGGTCTTAGACAGTGTATTCATTCATTGACAATAAGAGTTGAAATTACTTTGTGTATTTGTACTTAAGATACAATGTTGATCAATGATTAATGGATTATACCTCTGTATCAGATTCATACTTGGGCAGTGTATTGCTGATACTGTCATGAACATGTCATATTTTTCCTGAAATCAAATACTCTCCTTCAACTTTAATTTTATAGTGTATTAAATGATTGTTTCAAATTAAAATTCACTGGTTACAGAAATGCACTGCAGCATCCATGTGACAGAAACCAAGAACAGTACCAGAATGTGGACTGCTGTTAGACAGGTTATTAAGTCGTTCACAATCATCATATAAATTTATTTTTGTATTTTTAATTTAGATTCAGTGTTTTTCACTCCACTAATGGATTATAGATGTTTAAGCAATTGATTGCTTTAGATTCTATGTTTATTCTTCTGTTTACTATGATTCAGTGTAACATTGAGAGCACACCATCAAATTTATAAAATAAATAATATTGACATCATTTAAAATAAACTGGATAAATAGAATTTGATTGAAAACAAAATTGTTAATGTTTGGTAAATACAACTAAATCATTCCATGAGGCACTTTGCCCAATATTACATTTGCAGATTCTTCAATCTTATAACAATGTCTTGATAGAAATTGGATATTGATTGGAATGTTGCTCTTTATTGGAACATTCTAGTTTATCTCTGTTACTTCCCTAGTACTGATATTCTTTTTACATCCTTTCCCAATCTTCAACCAACTATGAACTATATTTTGTTTAGGGTTTACACAGGTATAAAATACAATACAGAACAACTCATATATAAGAGTAATCAATAAACCACATAAAGGATTCATATCAGTACAATAAAAAAATAAAGACATAGTTTTTGCATCATATTTAAAGTGTACTTAAATATTACATGATTAAACAATGTACTCTCCTGAAAATGTGAAATGTCAACAGATAACATATAAAGATGATCTCACTTCTCAATTTTAATATTTCTTTTGAATGTCTTTAGTGAGATATTGTCTTCTCCAACTTGTACAACTTCTCATTGCATTCACTATTCACTGACAAACTTTGGGAACAAATCCCGTTACAAAACATAAAATAATTCATAAACAATGTTTTAAGGTTATTTTACTTTGCTTTCACAAATAAAAACATGCTTGTTACATTTTTTTACAGAAAAACATCTTTGAGTTTAGGTAAACTGCCTTAGTACAAATGCAAGCAGTACCAAGAATTATAAATTTGTCACCTGTTTCAACACTATAAGACTAGTAAATCAAACTCCCAAGACAGATAATCAGATGAAAACATGTTATCATATTTACTTCTTTACAAGCCCTTGTATAGTGTTTCTGGCAGCCGTGTGAAGGAACTCATCTTCAGGACTCTGTTTTTCAGATTCAAACAGTTGGCTTCACCCTTAGGAAGGCGAATTCATACTAGCTAACATCATGTACAATATAAACTACATTATATTCACTTCAAAATCTGTTTTCACTACACAAATTAATGTCATCTGTCAAAGTATATCTTCTTTAAAAGTATTTTTCAGAAAATGAAAAAAACTTCGAGTTTTGGAATGGAAATGGGAAATTAAGACGAGGGTGCGAGTGATAAACAGAGACACTATGATACGGTGTTGGAACCGGGAAGGGAAAAACTCAAAGAAAGCTGGAAGAAATAAGTGCTGGAATAGAGATATCTGATTAAAAGCAACTTTTTAAGGATCAAATAACATAACCAACCATGATCTTGCCTACTAGTCTAGTGAGGGTATATAATACCCTTTGAAAAACTATTTGTCCTCATAGACAACTGTGCTGAAAATACTGAAAAGCAATAACAGAAAAGGGAATCCAATCCCTACAAAAGACAAAAGAGATCCTTCTAGATGTAATCCTTTAACCAAATGGGCCTAGATGTCCTTCTAATGGGCCTTGTGCTTGTGAATCCCGTATCAATAGTTGGCCCCTGCAGAGCAACCTTGTCCTCAAGGTTTTGGAGGGATGAACTTGGCGGAGATGTTGTGATGGAGGGCACGGTGGTATAGGAAGTAGGGGTGTGGGAGGTAAAAAGGGGTGGTGTGGTTATTGTTGATAGTGGGTGTTGGTGTTTGGGGCATGTAAGATTGGGCCCCGCTGGATTTTTGGTGGGTGTTTGTTTGGGGAAAAAGTGTTGGACGAGTGAGAAAGGGGTGGGCTTCTTCCTTGGCCGTGAGGGTGGTGGGGTAGAGGGGGTTTTGGTCCATAATAAGGTTTGAGGAGAGAAATGTGAAATACTGGGTGAATCTTGGAATCCGGTGGGAGAGCTAATTCATAAGCCACTTCACCAACGCGTTTTGTAATCGGGTATGGGCCATAGAATTTTCGGGTAAGCTTGTGGTGAGGGTAACCAGTGAGGGATGTTTGGCGGTAAGCCTGTCGACGGAGCAGTACCCAGTCGCCGTCGGTAAAGACGTGATGACGTCGTCCGACGTTTGCTGTTGTGGCCATGCGTTGTTGCGACAACGCCAAATTGCTCTTCAATTGGTGCAGAATTTGCGTTCGCTCTTGGAGGATGGTGTCCAGATTAGGTTCCGATGCGGTGCCCGATACATAATCCGGGATGGATGGTGGTGGTCTTCCATAGAGTGCTTGGAACGGGGTTGTTTTTATGGCCGAATGATAAGAAGAATTGTACCAAAACTCGGCTAGG
>Ga0123342_1004303_pt1 | contig 21818 bp, 5 predicted proteins | sample Turbeawhitnodule_FD_89960 | JGI IMG/M metagenome (GOLD analysis project Ga0123342, IMG submission 89960) | Root nodule microbial communities of legume samples collected from Mexico - Turtle bean Mexico white nodule | ecosystem: Host-associated > Plants > Roots > Nodule | place: Mexico: Nepantla...
ATCCTGTTGCACACCAATTACAAGTACAATGATCTCTTTAAATAGAGATAAATAGAGATAATAAAGGGACACAATGATTAAGCCCACTCACTAAAACATGGTGTCTACTCAGCCCAACCCAATAGGTCATGGCTTCATACCCAATAGTAGCAAGTGAGATTTAGAAACTAAAAAATAAGGTACTTTTTAAAGGAGGGGTAATGGATGTTTTAGAAGTGTTTGCTCTTATTCAACTAAAGGTTTGGTCTTGGATCGCCTCCAAGGTACCTTCAACTTATTTTTCTTATTCTGACTGATGTCTTGATCATCTGGTTTGCATGTATATGATTTAGTGTTGTTTTTGAGTGTTGATTTTCCCTAGTTGTTTGGTTGAATGTTGGTTGTTGTGTACCTCGTCGTTGTTAGGTGTCTTTAGTTTTTGTTTTGTTCTCAGGAGATGTGTTATTGTTCTGTATATGAGTTAAACCACCTTTAAAATAGTTCATATTTACTTATTTTTTCTTATATATATATATATATATTTATTTATTTGGAATAGTTTTGGAATTATGAAATAATTTATGTTTTGGGTAAAGCTTAAAAAAACGAGTAATTTTTTTTAAAAAAATTACACACAATTAGGTCAACAATTGTAATTGAAAGTCAACCTGAATGAGTAGTTAAAAATCTCTTCTCCGTGATAAATATTTATCCGTGTAACTTCTCTCTTTTAAACAGGTACTTTAGTCTATAAATAATTAATTTAAGAGATGTCATGATATTAAATTTTATAAACAATATAGACAGAAACTACCAAATATTAATAAATCTTTTTACTGCATAAAGGCTATACAATAAAAAAAATTAATATGATAATGTTAATCACTTATTTTTTTTAAATGAATATTAATTACTTTTAAGAATACAAAAAAAAAATATAAAGTTATTGTCCTTCACATTTTGTTGGTTTTTACATATATTAACTCAAATTATCATCTGTATATAAATGAACTTGTGTGAGTTTAAGAAAGGATTTCAAATTTAAGTCAAATATGTAATTATATTGAAAAAATATTAAAAATAAGAGTTTTACATTGTTAATTCCAACGAAAAATATTTCAGCCTCTACCATTAGCGCATGAATGCGCACTTTTAAAAAGATAAATGTAGTAATTACTTGGTATCTATGTCAAAATTAAATTAACAGTTATGGAAACAACACGTGTATTTGCAACGCATGAATTTTGAATTTTCACGTCAAATCAATATAAAATCGCATAGGCTACATGATTGGCTTCAAACGTGGTCCATTATTCATAAACCAGACACACACACCCCATTTTCATACAAAACTTTCGAATATTTTATATTTTTTTATTATTAAGAAGTGAATTTAAATGTAACTCTGATGAGCCATTTTGAATGAACGATCACCCGAGTCAAACAACATAATATAATAAATATAATAAATAATAAGTAACATTTCTCGAAATATCTGGAAAATATCTTCAATATAAAGGATAAAACATTAAATCGAATACACATTTCCATGATATTAAGGCAAAAAGCCCACAAAACAATATTATAAATAGAGCTCTTAAGAAATAATAAAGTACGTTTATCCCATTCACTAGAATATACCTAAACCAGAACATTGACCTGAGCGTCGGAGCGCAAGGTACCCTCGACCGAGCATCAGTATTGAAAGAAGGAGGTTTAAGGACATTTGGAGATCACGACACGACAACAATTCTACATCAAGCCACATGTACTATCTAGGCCTCTCTTTATCCAGACAGGTACAATTGACGCCCACAATGGGGTCGAGGTATTATGTCCCTCGTTCGGATTCGTCAGATCTATTTCCATCCAATGGTTAATACCACTCAGCATACGAAACGACACAAAATCTCTACCGTCAAACTCATCTGATTAAATAACGCACATCAAAACAACTTTTTTTTTTTCTAAAAAGCAAACGTCACATCTCTGCCAAGCAATAAATGCTTCCAACGGTCACATCTCGCCTCGGAACTCCATATGTTATTTTTGACTCTTTAGAAGTTAATCTCTTTAAACCTGTGGCAAGTGTATTGGTCGGTAGTCAGTCTCAGTGATCGACCACTCGAGTCAAATAACATAATATAACGAATACAATAAATAACAATTATCATTAACATTGAATGGTCAATGCACATCCCAAAATATATGGGAAATATCTTCAATATAATCGATAAAACAGATTAAACCGAACACACACTTCCCTAAGATTAAGGAACCGCTACACATCAGTTAACAACTGACCTCCAACCCATTAAGGCCAAAAGCCCACAAAGCAATACTATAAATAGAGCTCTTGAGAAAATAGTTAGGTACATTTTTCCCATTCACTAGAATATACCTAAACCAGAGCACTGCTCAGAGTGCAATCGCAGGTACCCACGATCGACCGAGCATCAGTATTGAAGGAAGGAGATTTAAGGACATTTGGAGATCACCGACACATCAACAATTCTACATCAAGCCACATGTACTATCTGGGGCCTCAGCCTATATAGGTACATAAGATGTCCTTATTTTTAATCGATAACAAACAATGTTTTTTTTTTTTAAAAAAAAAAACTCTAATATTTTTGGAGGATAGTGTTTGGTGATGTGTTTATGTCTTTATGTATTTTGGTATTTGATGTGTTGTTATTTTCTAGTTGTTACAAACTTCTTTTGTTGATTTTGGGGTAAGTAATAACTAGTAATTTTTGTTAGAAGTTTGGAATAGGTTGGTGTGTGAGATCTTATCTTATATTTTTTCTTAATTCTTGTATAAGGTTGATTCACCCCTTAAATGATTCATATTTATTTATTGTTTGTTGATAAAAAAAAAAACTCGTTAAGATAAACTCTTATTACATATAAAGAAGTTGACTTTAAAATTCAATTTTATAACCAATTTATAAGGATGAAATAAACATGAGATTCTAACATTATCACTTCATATTATATAAACCTCAAGCAATTACTCTTGACACAAGATTTAGCAAACAAGAACTTTGGTAATTATTGTTCTGTACCCTTAAATAAGTTACTTTGTAATAATTAAGACGTTCTTCCCATAAGCTGTCAAATAATTGCATAAAACAAATTTGTTTAATACAGAAGTAGGCTTATAAAATTGGAAAAAGAGCAGAAAAAATAGAGGTGTGAATGAATAGCAATTAGAAGGTGGAGATGGATGAATGTCCACGTGTTATCCCTGAAAGTAAATGACATTGTAGGTAACAGATAGATAGATAGATTGGATATGATATGGATTGAAAGAAAGAGGAATAGTTGGGCAGAAGTATAGAAGAACATGGGGTTCTTAAGCTTTGGGGAACAAATGGGTAGGGGTCCATTCAATTGAAAGTGAACCATAACCTTTACTTTTCAATAATTCGTACGTGCTACTGTTTTTAAGCTTTGAAAGTGTTTATCGCTAAGGTCAAGAAATTGATCCAATAAACCCTTTTTCATGCCTTATCTTTTACACCAAACTCAAAAACCATTGGAGACTCAACCAAAGCCTGGGCCTTATGATATCTGCAACCACCAAGATTGCAAACAAATATTAGTGATTTAGAATTAGACTTGCCATTACAACTCAATATTCAATTAGCTTTCGACCTTATCCCCGTTTTGTTGGTGAAGATGTTATTCCATTGTTACCTACTTCTCACTCAAACCTACACATAACAACAAAACACCATGCCAATTCCAATCCCTCAATCAAGAGAACACAGGCTTTTTTGTCACCACTTGCGTTGCTTATAGTGCTTTTAATGAATTAAATAATCTTTAGAACAAGTCACAAGAATGATTTGATAGCAAGGCTATATATTGACCACCATTATGGTGGAGCTTCAACTTGCAAATGGTTAAGTGATGAGTAATGCTAATGATTTTAGCTTCAAGATCGCTGACAGCACTCAAAATTTACCCTAAACAAATACATGTATGAATTATGATATGGATCTTTCCATCTTACAGGGAAAGAACCTAAAATTCCAAAGAAGGTTGGGTGCATGTGCTTTCTTAACCTAACCCTACCTAATTCAATGGGGATCCAATTGAGAGGGAAGTCCCCACCACACCCACATGAACTCACATTGCATATGCCACACTTCTCACTACCTTTTTTTCTTTCTTTAATGGAAGAATATTCAACTTTCAGTACCATAATTTTTATATTTCGATGGATGACGTGAACCTTTTTGCAGTTCAGCTGGCCATGTTTATAACTTTTATTCTTCTTCTTCTTCTCTATGCGTTAGATATTAAGGTGGATGAGACTATTCAAAACGAATTTATGATTTTCTTTTTTCTCATATTCATCACAGCTACATTTTTTACACCACATCAATGTCATTTTATAGAGATCCATCTCATCTCTCTTGTTTGGCTTGAAACAAATTTGTATGTATTCAAGTTTAAGAAAAATAAAATCAGATAGTACAATTTATTTTATTTCATTACTGTTTCAGAAATTTATGAAGCAACCTCAAATTTTAATACACATCTTTAATTATGTGTAAGGTGTAATTACCTTACGGATCTGTTCAACACGTAATTATGTACTAATATGTTCCATACCCAATTACTTACAGAATTGATTCATGGGTAATTACATATAAATAATCTAGTTTGTACGCAGTTATCTGCAGATATAATACATAACTCATCTAAAGATGTTAATTATGGATCTGATAGTATGAAGTTACCTATAAATTTTAATATCTACGTATAATTATTACCTAAGGAAATATCTATCTATAATTTTTTTTCATAAATAATTCCTAAGTAACTTCAATTTACCTACAGCAACCTGCCATGTTTTTTTAATAAGTTTTCTTCATATCATTAATTGCATTTTACAAGTTACACGCATATTTATATATAAAGAGCGACGGGATTCCTTTAAATTCAATCTAAAAAGTTAGTCAAATGACATATTTAATATTTTTTGATAAAATATAAATTAAATCAATTCAGTTATTAAATTTTATAAATTATTTTAATTATAAAGTATATCAAATTTAATGTAATTTGATTTTAATAGATATCTATTTAATTAAGAATATTTACATACTTTTAAATATAATATTATACGTTAAAAATTAAGTAATGTGATAAATTTTTAAAAAATTATATGAAAATCAACTATATAATTTATTGAATTTAGATTCTATAAAAAGCTAGAATAGTTTGCATATCTAGAGTAAACGTACGTTAACTTTATAAATATATATATATATATATATATATATATGTATATAACTATTCCTTAAATTTAATTTATATATTTTTCAATTGTACACTGCATTAAATTTTATATTTTGTGTTATCAAATTGATTTTTTTTATGTCTCATAAGTCTCTTGGAAAATATCAAAGTGTTGAATCAAAGTTGGAAGGATTAAAAGAAGTTTACAGCAATAATAGTTCATAACAAGGTAAGGAAATTCTCTTTGTTCCATAAACGAAAAATGAACTATTTTTATTGTTGTATAAGTTACAGAGATTTCACAATTAAGTATTTATCTTTGCAATTTATAAATATCACAAAACATAATAATAAAGTTATCTTGGTAAAATGTATTTCTCTTCTTAGTTAATTTCATATCACATTATTTTTTTAGCAAGAAAAAATTAATAAATAGAACCACTTTAGGGGTGGTTAGGAATGACAAAGTGGGACGGGCTAGTCCGCGACGCGGGCTGCCTATTTCAACCCGCTAGTCCACCCATATAACTCACAGCCCATGCGGACCAAGTACGTGGCGGGGTCCGCATGATCCGCATGACTTAAAGATGTAGAAATTTTTTTCTACAGTCCCATATTTTTTTCATGCAGCCTCATATTTACATTCCGAAAATTTTAATAACATCTTACTAGACATGTCTCTTAAAAATAATATTGTGAGACCATTTACCCAATGCATCTAAATAAATAAAAAAAAAATTCTTCAAAAATTCTATTTAAATTTTTTTTTATTGATTTTTAAAAAATATATTTCTTATGCGGCTTGGCCACGGGTCAACCCTTATGCGGGACAGGTTAGAAAAATCAACCCGCATATTCAGTGCGGGGTGAGCCAACCTGACCTGCATTTTGCGGGCCAAGTGTGGGTGGGTCAGCCCACATTGCCATCCCTAGGGGTGGTCCAACCCTTAAAGCACACCTCCCCTAACAACCCACTCCAATAGAGGGAGAAAACCCACCACCTTTCCAAGACCACTTGTCTTCAATACTCGAGATAAGATTCATCCCATGTACCTCCTCAAGAAGTTGGCAAACCTGAGTCTTCTCCCACTCAAAAAGACTTCTTCGCCACACCAAATTCAACCTCCAAACACCAAAATCCATCCGCCAAATCCATTTTCCCATCAAGGCTACATTGAATAATTTAATATTAATAATTCAAAGACCGCCAACTTCACGTGGCTCACACACCTTTTCTCACGAAGCTCACACAATCTTTCGCCCTTCAGACCCCCAACTCTAAAGGAAGTTCCTCTGAAGCTTCACAATCTCCTTCACAACAACAGTAGGAATTTTAAACATAGACAAATAAAACAATGGGATAGCCGAAAGAACAGACTCGGTTAGAAATCCTGAAATCCTTTCCGCCTTACTAATTCTTTAATATATTAATATATATATATATATATATATATATATTATATATGAATAAATATAAATATATTTATTTTTAATAAATTAAATATAAAATGCCCTTATTTAATGATGAATTACATTTGAGTTTATGGTCAATTATAGTTTTTATTATTAACTTTATATCTTAATTGTAAATATATGAAGATAACATCAATGTTTGGGTTAATGGTTCTTTTTGTTTTTTTTTTTTGTAGAAATATAATAATTTTTTGCAATTTTGAGACTTGTAAATTGTATTATGTTAAAGCATTATGTCAATGTTGACAATTTAAACTAGACTATGTTGTGAATAGTCAAAGTTTGAAGAAAAATAACCTTTTTTCATGTCGATAAAACTTTTTTAAAGTGAATTTTTTTTAGAATTCTCTTTTTAGAGAAAACCTTTAGTTTAGAAAAATTGACTCATGGATTGACCCTTACCCATATGATTTTTATGAATATTTTAGTCTTATAAACTATATTTTATGCAAGCATTTTGTTTATATGGATTGGGCCAAATTGAAAGTCAGATCATATGGATCACCTTAAAGAAAATATTGTCCTATGAATGAACACATATATCATCCTCCCTAGTTGCTTTCTTATTAGGAAGATAAAACTAGCATCATTACTAAAACTTATTAGAAATCATAAATGAAAATTTTCAAAATAGCAATTACTAAAACTTATATATTTTATAGATATTAATTTGTAAAAAATGAGGTCGACTATATTACTTTTCCAAACAATGTAATACAATAATACAGGTTTTGCATATGATAATTTATGTTGTGTTTGGATAGAAAATTTTAAGATATTTGGATACATTAATTTTGAATTGATATGATTTCAAATTGTTTTTCAAATATATTTTCTTAAGTTAATTCCAATTTACTGAATTTTAATTTTTTTCATTTGGATAAAATATTTTAATTATAACCAAATACAACAAATTATTTAAATATCAAATGATAACTTAAAAATATTAATACGGATTATCTTTTTTAGTTTTTTTTTTGTTTATATTATTTTTCGGTCAAGATTTATTAGGATTTTTCAACTGATATTGATAAAGAAAAAATTCTATTGACATCGATTGAAATTCTTTTCAGTTAATATTGATCATAATAGTTAGACTAACATCTATTTGAGTTATTTTTATGACATTGGTTGTGTTTTTTTTCAGTTTTTCAATCAATGTCAATTGAAAAGTTTTCGAATTGATACTAGTTTAAGACAATACCAATTAATGTTGTCTGAAAAAAATATTCGGTTAACATTTTGAAAAAATTCTAACAAACTATTCACAAAAATCATAGAAAAAATCATTGGAGATATCTATAAAAAATAATCATGAAATACGTTAATTGAAATATTCTAATTCACAGTTACTGAAAAATAGTTTTCGTAACATTGATTGAGAAAATCCTAGCAAAAATTTTAAGTGGGAAGTAATAGTTGTATAATAATAACAAAAATAATTCTAAAAATTTAAATAAAAATATTTTTTAATATAAAAAAATAAATCTTATTTAACATCAACATAGAAATAATATGTCTCAATCAAATCGTCAACTCACCAACCAAAAATAATTCACATAAAAAAAAAAACAGGTTTGAAAATATAAATAAATTTCAAAATTTTAATTATATAAAAACAAATTATCCTCATAAAATTTTCTATCTTAATATATCAATAATGGTTAATTATTAAAACAAAACTCAATGAAAAGTAGTTGAAAAGATTTCATGAAGAAGTGAAACTTCAACAACAATATGTAACATGATTTGATGGACAATATCTTTATAAAGTCAAGATGAATTGATTAATCGATATGAAGAAAGATTATGTCTAAGGTCATCTTATTTAACTTTGAGATTGATTTAAAATCTTTCCAAAAAAATATAATAGAGAAACAACTAATATAGGAATAAATTTTTATATTTATGTAATAGTTTACACAACTGCAAAAAAAAACATTAACGACTAATAAAAAGAGTATTTAAAGACGGTTCTAAAATCATCGTTAATTTGAGTGTAGTTATAAATCAAGAATTTATAATGACGATTCTAGAATCGTCGTTAATTCCGCAAATAAAATAAAAATAAATAAAAAGCTGGTGCAGAAACGGAGAGATGAACTCCGGTGGGAGGCAGTTGAACACAGAGGTCACAGTCGGGTGGTGGTGTCGTGCAGAGTTGGATCCCATATTCATTTTTAACAACAGATTCCCTAGAACCGTCGTTAAAAATACAATATAATTACGAAATTGTCACCATATTTTTTTACGACAGTTTTCTACTAATTGTCTTTATATAGGATCACGATTTTGATATTTTGTATTAGTGACACTATTTCTTTTAAGTGCTAAATTGATAAATAAATAAAATCTCAATTTTAAATTTTGTTGTTGTGCTCAACATAGTATTGAAAGACTTCACATCATTATAAACTTCATAATATAGCTCGAAATCTAAATGGTAATAGTTGAAAGACTTCACATCATTAAGAACTTCATAACATAGCTCCTAATCTAAATTATAATAACTGAAATGCCTGAAAACTAGTATCAAAATATTTTCATAGTATTATTTTCTTCAATAAAAAATATATTTCTTGAGTAACTTTGATTGTTTATACATGATTAATTGTCTATGCATTTTCAAAATATAAAATTGATCATATTTTTTATATAATTATTATGATTATTTTTTAGTTGTGGCGCCATATAACTTATTTTTAAATTATGATTTTTTTAGTAGTTATATTTTATAATCCATTTTTTGAATTATGACTATCTTTTAATAGTTGTATCACATAAATTCATCTTTTTTCAAGTAATTGCATTTTATAATTTATTTTTAAGTTGTTGTATTATATAACTCATAGTAATTATATTACATAGTTATTTTGTTAGCTATATAAAAAATGTAACTATAATAAATATAATATATACAACTGTTAGCAAAATATACAAAAAAATTTACCACCTATAACATATGAAGAGATCAATAATTTTGATAAGTGTATACTTAAGTTGCTTTCAAATAAGGTGATTAGGAAATGACCAATGTATTCATTGAGTTATGGGTAATGCATCAACTCATAGAAGAATGATAGTCTTAACTCTAGTTTGTAACTCTAAGTTGCCTCTTTTGTTTTTGTTTTATGATTTCTAGGGGAATAATTTCAATGTTGGTACACTATTGTGGGTCGTTAGTGGGTTTTTTTGTTCCTTCTTGAGGTGTAACTTGTCACTAGATGTTACTTTTGTACTTTCCACCTTTGGGGTATTCAAAGTATGAGGTGATATTTTATAAGTTACAAGTGTAACATTATTTGGCCTTTTTCAAGTCGGATTTGACAGTTATTATGTTCCTATCATTTGCTAAAAATTTCATTGTCATCTATTGTATGGAGACAATAACTTTGCATTGGTTTAGAGTTCATCATCTGATTAGTACATAATATGAAGTATGATGAGTATATACCAAATCATAAAAGAATATCAAAGTTGAAGACTATAAAAGACAAAAGATAGGGAATGTACAAGAAACAACTATAACACAACAATTCTTGTAATCTTCCTATCTAAAACATATAGAAAGCCTTTGTTATAAAGTTTAGCAGTTGAGAGAGAACCTAGTCATGCATTCACCTAGTGAAGTTATAATCTCAATCATGCACATATTATTATTTATCCACTCTGTGAGAGAGAGTTATTATTATAGTTTTTCTTTAAATATTTTTTGTGTTGTAGTCAGGAGTGGTAGTGAAGAATACTTAATGTTCTTAGTCTTAAAGAGATATTAAAAGTGTTTGTCAAAAGTTACTTTGTGTACTTGTGTTTACTAAGGGTGACATTGTGTACTCATTTTGTAATCAATTTGATTATAGTGAAACTATTTAAAAGTTTCTCAAAGGAGAACTTGACGTAACCTAAGAGTTGAGGTGAAACTGTATAAATCAAACTCTTTTTATCCTTTTACACTTTTACTTTTTGTATAGATGCTCATATAAAACCATATACCAAGTACTTGCAAAAAAGTCTTATAGACTTTATTTTACCCACTTTTATAGTGAACTTGTTTCAATTGGAGTCAAAGCCAAGAGAGAAGATTGTTGTAGGTTGTATCAATTGTCCTATGACGAAAGTTAGATGAGTCATACCTAAATCAAATCATGGTGCTTAAACTAAACTCTTAGGTATAAAAAGTTGTACTTTGACTATTAACTATAATTGTTGGATTAGTGGTAAACGTTTGATCTCGAAAAAATTCACCATTCAACATTTTCTTCAAGTTGAATGTAGTTGGATAGTCAAACTCTCAACTTGTTCATTCCTTTAGGATGATGGTGTACAAAATGTCTATAAAAGCCTAATTTGTAGCTCAGTCATTAGTGAATGCATTTTTCATGTCAAGTGTAAGGCCCCATACATTAAGGAATACCTTATTGCTTCATAAATTTATGAAGGAGTTTGGTATCCCCTGCTGTCAAGGTTGTAGTGTGATGTCAAAATATTGCAAAATGAACTTTAAACTCTATGTTTGGAATAAGTCAATAAAGTTTGTGGGAAAATCATAATATTATTGCAAGGCCACTACTTTGAGCTTGGGGGAAAAACCTTACACAAAATTACAATATTAATGAAGTAGAGGTTGACTTATATCTTATATGCTTTTTCGTGCTCATATAGGTCTATTGAACCATTGTATCTCTGATTAGTTGGAAGTTTCCAATCGAAAAGGAAATGTACATTCAATACATCTATAAACAAATTATTGTCATTTTCATCTTGTGGGTTATTCCAAAGAGTTGTTTGGTGAGAGGTGAATAGGTCAAAAAGACGTGTAAGATTCAATTAGTGATTATCAACATTGAAACTTTTTATCTTAATGACTCTAACTATTGTTAACTACTTCATATTATACTCAGTTGGTTCTCTAATTGATGTTGAACACCACCCTAATCCAACATAAATTATTTTGGTTTTAATTATAAAAGAGTTAAATCAAAATTAAATATAAATAAATAAAAGAGTATTTAGAGGATAGATATTTTTTTAACAAACATATCAAAAGGCATCAACTAATGTCACACCCATAAAACACTTAATTCATAGTTGAGTCTAGCCATTCCCTTTCCTCTTGCTTCCGTCACTTGTTTTTTTATATTGCATTTCCCTCCTTTTAAATAAATTATTACAATGAACTATGCATATAAACATATGAAATCATTAATTGGCACAACTAATAGACTCGAATATCTATGATTAAAGATAATAATTTAACTATAAACATCGAATTATGAACTTTAATTTTTTTGATCAAATAATTTGTTACTAGTGACCTCTGCCTGTTATCCACACAGCCTGTAGTGTACTTTCTTCTAGTTTAACTGGAGACACGTGGCGTTTTATAAATGCAAAAAGCTGGAAACACGTGATGCTGAACTTTATTTTCTTATTTTGTTTAGTACAAGTAATTTGATCTTTTTAGTTGTAAAAAAATGTCATTACTAATTAAATATTAAATAAATTGGTTTAAATACTTATTTAGTTACATGGACGACATAAAAAACTATTTTTGACATAAAAAAATATTCACTTGACAACTACTTTAATAATAATTGTTATTACGTGAAAAAAATATTCGTTTCTCTCTTAAACTTTCTAAATTAGTAGTGATCCTTATTATTGATATTGTATTATATTTAAATGTAAAAAATATGGTTTAATATACACATTTATTATTATTGATGTGTCTATTTATAGAATTGTAATTTATTCTTGACACATTAAACTGAGATTAAAGTAAGTTATAAGTTAACTTTTGATTTTTAGATAAAATTAGATATCATAATTACGTTAAAAATTTTGTATCCAAAAGATTTATGAAAATTATATTGGTCATGTATAAGGTATTCCTTCCACGATCTTTGAAACCGTATATTACAATAATAATATATATTAGTATTTTAAATTAAAAAGTAAAATAAATTAAATTAAAATGTTAATATTTTGAGTTGTGTAATGAAAATATTTTGCTTTATACTTACACAGTGATATCGATTTCATCTTTTGCTTCTTATACTTTAACAACCATCAACTTTTAATTCCTAATAACATTTCAATTTCATTTAGTCTCTCTCTTTATATATTATTTTTAATTTTCTGGTCCTTGTCGTTTAAATTCACAGGAACTAAAATAATTTATATAAAAACTAAAGTAAAGGATTTTGTGAGTGTTGAGACTAAAAAGATAAGTTTATTCAAATATAAAGACTAAATTTAAATGAGTAATTTTATTAAAATAAATATTTCCATAAATGTAATATAATTATAATTAATGATAAAGAAATATTATTAAATATACAAATTATATTTTGGATTTAAAATATTGAAATGTTAAAAATTATTTAAAAATGAAAAAATGGAACATTAAAAACGATTAATCTATAACAATATATAAAGAAATTATATGTTTTTAATACAAATTTAATTTTCCAATTTTATCCTTTATAATATTAAAACATAACAAATTTAACAGATATTTATTTTAAGCTGAAAATTTAAATTTAAAAAAACTTAGAAAGATTTAAATTTAAAAAAAATCTATTTTCTTATAATTTTATTCTTTAAATGACTACTTTTTTTTTAATTCAAATAATTTTTCCAATAAAAAAACCACCTACACAATAATAGCGAAAAGATAAAGTATTATTCTCACAATGAGATGTTTATTTTGAGTTTTTTTTTTTCATTTTCAAAGAAAATAGAAAATAAAGTCGAAAACATGTGTTTGGTTATTATAAGACATTTTCAGAAAATGTCATTAAAAATAAGAAATTTGAGAAAAAAAAAGTGAAATAATTTTATTTATTTAGTTTTTTCTTGAGTTTCCATGGCAAGCAACAACTAAAACTCTTCGCCATTGTTAATAGGTCTCCCACCAAACAAGCATTCCCTTCAAATCTACTAACGTGCATAATACCGACTTCAGAACTATAAAGGTGAACCAAACAGGAAATTGAAATTTAAAATAACAAGTAAAACCAGATAAAAATTCTAAATTTTAGGAAATTAAAAAATAATAAAAAATTCTTTAATAAAGATAAAGTCTTTGATAATGGTTTCATAAAAACTCCATTAGAATTATTGTAAATCTCAACAAAAATAAACTAAATCATAATAGACAAAACAACGGGACCCTCAAATATCTTGTCCTAAAACAACATGACACAAAAATGTAAAATATTAACCAAAATGACATAATATCTTAAAGAAATTACACAAAATATTCACTCAACTTCTTATTCACTTTTATACTTGTACGTTTTATAATTTCTCTAACTCCTATTAACTTATTAAACATTAAAGGATATTCTCCTGTAAATTTTTTCTTTTAACTTTACCAACAACTTATAAATTTGACTGTTTTAAAATATAAGTTTTTTCATCGTGGAAAAGCCGCACACAGTTTCGGTAAAAATATTTTTTATTTATTCATTAATTATAATCTTTTGATAAATTAGGGAGAACCAATAGCTGAGTATTCCTAAAAAAAAATTGATAGCTTAGGCATGTGTAGACTTTTATTTTTAAATAAATAAAAAGAATAACCTAAAATATTAAAACTAGAATTTTGTTAGTGGCTATTATTTACTTTTAGTTGGTAAAGGATGAGATTATAAAGTTATTATATTACCAGAAAAATATAGACAGTGTTTAAGTATTGATAGTGTAATAACATGCTTAAGAATTCATATTTATTCTCATTTTTTTTTAATTTTTTGGAAAATACCTTTGTGTTAATTTATTGTTATTTTTTTAAGAAGTCCCTAATTATTGATATTTCACTAACACTATATTATTTTAAAAAGTGTTTTATAATATTTTCACAATTATTAATTAAAAACTAATTGGAGATTTCATAACAAAAATCAATTACTTAATTCACTTTAAATAGCCACAATCATTTAACTAACTCCCCAAAAAAAATCCTTAAAAGTGTGAATAGATTGTCATTCACTCTTTTATCTTTTAGGAATTAGTATGTCTAGTTTTTATAAACTTTTCACATAAATATTACTATGCAACTTAATAACAAGAATTATCTGTTATTAAAAAGAAAAAATAGGAAAGTTAGTGTCTAGTTATAAATTAGTCTGTTTCTATTATTAATTTTTAATTTTTTTATACGTTTTTTTCCATTAGTTTATGAAGATAATTAACTTGTTTTGTGTTTTCTTTTAATTTTATCCCTATTATATTATTTTGTTTTGTTTTTTCAATTTAGAAATCAAGTAACCAAACATATTTTTAATGTAATTTTTCATTCATTAGCTAGCTTATTAATTAACTATACTAAACACTTTCAGTTTAATAAATCAGCTAATAAATTTTTGGGTAATTTATAGATTAGTTGACCAAATATATTTTCTTTCCATTAGTCTATTCTCTTGGAATATATTACTAATTATATTATTTAAGTTTCTTATCCATAACAATCACATGTAACTGGAAAACAAATTTCTCTTATAAATGTGATTAAGATATTTATGATATAGTTGGGTTTAGTTTTAGTCTAAAAAATTTATTGAATCAATAGAAAAGTGTGTGGTGCAACTTGACTTAATTGATTGAAATTAATTATATAATCTAAAAGAATCAAATGTTTAAGGTTTGAATTATTTCGATTTTTGCTATATTAAAATAATGTTGCTATATCTTATTTGTTGACATAAGAAAAGAAAGAGTTAGAAATAAAAAATATTATAAAATTAAAATTAATTATAAGTTACTTTCACACCTGATAAATATATATATAAAATATGACATAAGAAATAATTTTTAATAATTATTAAAATATGTCAAGGACATACAAAAAGAAAACCATCTTTATATATATTTTTTCTTTTTATAATAATTTTTAACTAATTTATGCATATATTTATTATATTAAATGAGAAAGAAATAGATAAAAATAAAGAACCAAACAACTATTTTATTAAAATTAAAAAATGGTTATACCTTTTATTCCTACAAAACACCGAACAGTAAAAACATCCTTAGTATCTTTCTATTTTTATCAATATTTTATGACTAATTTTTCTCAATCACTTGACTCTTATCTTGTGCGTTTTCTCTGTCTTCTTCTTAACTGCAACCAATCTTCTTCAAAGATGAAAACTTTATTTCTTCCGTCTTTTTCTGATCCTCTACTTTTGTTATAATACGCCGTGGGTGATCAGTGCCTATGGTCGTTGGCTTCATCACTCATCATAAGGTACAAGTGATTTGAGAGCTTCAGTTCAGGGGAAAAGATCCCAATTTTCACTGACCTAACCTTTTCTCTCTCCCATCTCCTCTCACATACACCCATATAAATATACAGCTTCTGGATCTCCTTCCACCTCTTACCGATCTCATATTCCATCATGCCCATTTGGGTCTCCAAATTTTTATTTCAGTTCTGAATGCCCTATGTGTTTTTCTCGTGTTCAAAGAGAAAACATGGCTGAAAGCAGGTACCTTTGTAGTTGAAGAGTGAAGGGTACATAGCAGCAGGTTTTTTCAACTTCGGAGAGTTCACTCAGCAAATTTCTTTCTTTTCTTTCTCTGCTTTATATTTTTTGGGAATTTGTTATTGTCATTGACAATTTGCTTCTCTCTGCAAACCCTTTTCCTTGTACCTGATACTTTTTCTGCTCCCTAATTTCACTTTGTAACTTTGTTTGAGTCTTCCTTTTTCATTGGTCGCTTTACCATAATTTGACAAGTTGGCTGCTTACAAATCTCATTGTTGATTCATAAGGAGCCTGAAAATTTGGCTCTTTTTTTTTGTCTCTCTATTCTTGAGTTGAAGATGGAGTGTAGGAGAAAGAAGGAGAATAAAAAATCAAACTCCACTTTTCCCGATGAGGTGTTGGAGAGAATTCTCGGGATGTTAAAATCTCGGAAGGACAAAAGCTCAGTTTCTTTGGTTTGCAAAGAGTGGTATAACGCCGAGAGATGGTCAAGGAGGAGTGTGTTCATAGGTAACTGCTATTCTGTGTCTCCTGAGATCCTAACTCGCAGGTTCCCAAACATTCGAAGTGTCACACTGAAAGGGAAACCTCGTTTTTCTGACTTCAACTTGGTTCCTGCAAATTGGGGTGCTAATATTCACTCATGGCTGGTGGTGTTTGCTGAGAAGTACCCTTGGCTTGAAGAGTTGAGGCTCAAGAGGATGACTGTTACTGATGAGAGCTTGGAGTTTCTGGCTCTCTCATTCCCCAATTTCAAGGCCCTTTCCCTTCTCAGCTGTGACGGATTCAGCACTGATGGGATGGCTTCAATCGCCACTAATTGCAAGTAAGAGTCATTTGTCTTTAAACTCTTGTATTACTTGAGTCATATCCAGTAAATACAATGAATTTGGGATTCTTTGAGGATTTTAATTTTACTTTTGGCTATTATTAATATTTTGTTTGTAATCTACATGGTTTGATTGGTTTTCTGGAGAGAATGGTGTTCTTGTAATGAATCACTGGTGAAGTTGGCATGTTTTCTGTTAATGCTTTTGTTTCTCTCATCACTCTCTTTTCATGTGATGATGTTACTGTTTTGATATGAGATCTCTGCTTTTAACTTTTGGATGATGTTATACAGATAATTCTTGGTTTTACTTTTTAACAGTTTTAAAAATTTGATTTGATTCTCGAGTTTAGATTGCCTCTTTTAACCAATTTTATTAATTGGTCATGTTGTTGAAGCTATTTTTACTCAGTTTTGACCTTCAAGTTTGATCTTACCTTTAATTAATTAATTCTTTTAGATTTTTCCCTCTTGATTTCCTTCTTGTTTGGCATTTTCATATGTTATGCTTTGTTACGAAATATTAGTGGTGAGATGTTTGTGAATTTTGTTGCGATTGGAAACAGAATCCCGCTACAGAACTGTTTTTGATGAGGGCCACTTCTTTTTTTGTATGACGAAATTAACATTTGAGCATCAATTGAGTGGTAGCATGGTAATATTCCTTATATATACCATAAAAAAAGCAGGTAAGACACGGGGAATCAATGGACTTTTATTTCTCTAGAAGGTGGCCTTCTCATTTGTGCTGCTCCAGTAGACTTTTGCTAAGATTGGTTGTAGTTGTATGCTTGAGATGCTATTTATTCTTTAGCTGGAGAAAAGTTGATATGACTATTTCACTATGAGAAATTCTATAATGCATGTTCAAGAATGGGAATTTCCCATTAATTCAGAGATTGGTTTATTGGAATACAGTGCAATTATGCATCATGTGGACACAGCCTGTGTTCTACGAGTGTTGACTATATGTTTTTTTTTTCTTTTTTTAAAAAATATTGTACAATTATAAATACTCTGTAGAAATTGTGCTTGCTCTATTACATAAGTATATTATGAAGTGATAGGGCAGCCCCATATTGTACGTTCAGCTGTTTAACCATAAGTATGTATAAGCTGGCAAGGGATCTTGTGTAAGTAGATCAAATTTATAACTGGGAGCATAAAAGTTTGAAAATTGCTGCTTACTTTAATTAAAACTATATCTTTTTGGTAGCTTTATAATCTTTCTTATGGATTTCAAAATCTCTACTCATGGTTCTTCCATATCAAGTACTGGAAAATAGGTATTGTTTTCATTATGATCACTTTCTTTGTTTACTTTTTCCTTTGACCAATACATAATCTTCTGCATTCTACGTGAATACAGGAATTTAACTGAACTTGACATACAAGAGAATGGTATTGAAGATAAGAACGGCAATTGGTTGAGTTGTTTTCCTGAAAGCTTCACATCATTGGAAGTATTGAACTTTGCCAATCTTCACAACGATGTAAATTTTGATGCACTTGAGAAACTTGTCAGTAGGTGCAAATCATTAAAGACTTTGAAGGTTAACAAAAGTGTAACACTGGAACAATTGCAAAGGCTTCTTGTTCATGCTCCTCAGTTAGGTGAGCTTGGTACTGGCTCATTTTCACAAGAGCTAACAGCACAGCAGTCCTCAGAGCTTGGAAGTGCATTCAAAAATTGTACAAATCTTCACACCCTTTCGGGATTATGGGTAGCTACGGCACAATATCTCCCAGTTCTGTACTCTGCTTGCACAAATCTAACTTTCTTGAATTTTAGTTATGCTCCTCTTAACAGTGATGATCTTGCTAAGCTTCTTGTTCACTGCCCTAAGCTTCAGCGTCTCTGGGTATGACTTTTTATTGTGTTCTTCATCTCATGGTTTCATTGATATTGAAGTTTTCACAAACAGAAGCCCACATGTTTAAGTTTTATTTCATGCATTAGGTAGAACTGAAAGTTTGTCTTTGTCTCACATGGTTACCATCTGTGAACAAAGACTAGACTGATAAATATTTGGAATTCATGTCCACTTTCTCTCCCTAAATTTATGATAATATTTTATGAACCATTTAATATTTAACTTAAACAATTGCCCTTGATAGTTCTAAGGTCTAACATCCAAATAGATACTTGTCAGATTGTGCAAAATGCATGCTGAATTTAAAATGGTTGTGATTCCAAGTTATGGTGCATGGGATGGCATATATTTATCAAATTTCCTTTGCCTGCTAATGAAAATGTATTGGGACATGCACCTTACTCGTTAAATATCTCACAGGTTGTGGACACAGTTGAAGACAAGGGGCTAGAAGCGGTTGGATCACACTGTCCATTGCTTGAGGAACTGCGTGTTTTTCCTGCAGATCCCTTTGATGAGGGCATTGCTCATGGAGTTACTGAATCAGGGTTTATTGCAGTCTCTCAAGGGTGCCCTAGACTTCACTATGTTCTCTACTTTTGCCGTCAAATGACCAATGCTGCTGTTGCTACTGTTGTACAAAACTGTCCTGACTTTACACATTTTCGACTGTGCATCATGCACCCTGGTCAGCGAGATTACTTGACACAAGATGCTATGGACGAGGCTTTTGGAGCTGTTGTTAAGACTTGCAGGAAACTCCAGAGGCTTGCATTATCAGGTTATCTAACTGACCTAACTTTTGAGTACATAGGAAAGTATGCAAAAAACTTGGAAACTCTTTCCGTGGCTTTTGCTGGAAGCAGTGATTGGGGCATGCGCTGTGTTCTGGATGGCTGTCCAAAGCTGAGGAAACTTGAGGTAAGGGACTGTCCATTTGGCAACGGAGCACTTCTGGCAGGTTTGGGGAAGTATGAGTCAATGAGGTCGCTGTGGATGTCAGACTGTGAAGTGACAATGAACGGGGTTAGATTGTTGGCCAAGCAGAAGCCTAGGTTGAATGTTGAAGTCATAAAGGAAGAAAGCTACGACACTCAACATGCTAAGAAGGTTTATGTCTATCGTTCTGTTGCTGGGCCTAGAAGGGATGCCCCTCCTTTTGTTCTCACTCTTTGAAATGCCATCTCCACTCCTACTTTGAACCTCAAAATGTCCTTGGTAATAATCTCTCTATCACAGTTGGACAGCCTTGCGTTCATGTTCAAACATGCATGGCATCTGATAGCCACCCCTATTAATTAGAATCAGAAATGACATCTTCTATTCTTTTTCTCTCCAGAATATGATTGAAAGAATGTCCTTGGTTTCTAATCTCTCTATAACCCTTTTTTGTCAACTGATTTGGTGTATAGATATATGCTTCTATGAGTTAATTGCCAGTGTCTGTCACGCATTATTGCTTTCCCAACTGCATAGTTTTGTATGATCATCCACTACTAATACTTCTTAGTAGTAGCTTTTACTTCAAAGTTAGTGGTTGCTACATTGGAATATGGAACCTTCAAGACTCGGTCCTTTTGAAGTTTGTATTTTCTACTAATATTTATGTTAAATCGTTTTGATGTGCAGCCTTTGGTTGCCTCCACTAGCAGATGGCAAAACCTGTACTGTTATTCAAGACTCGATAATATGGAAGGTGGGAGGAAAAAAGGGAGAGTCTACATGCTTCAAACTTCAATCATGTTTCCAATGCTTGATTTTTCTCTTGGTACATCATAAATCCAGCTTCTTTTGACATCCTATTATTGCAATACTTGCATTAATGATAATGATACTAGCTGGACCCACTGAGAGAAATAATGAAACTATCCAGCACAACAAATGTGAGCTTAATAATTGGTTCCTGAGCAATTACTGTGAACATTATCCATATGCATGAAAAACATGGCATTGATTAGAGACAAAGTTTATAATTTCAGAGGATCATGGCGGAAGTATATACTTATCTGTGCTCTTGTGCTGTTACAGAAGACATTATTTTGTTCTGATTGTAATATCTATTCAAGACAATGCAACATTCCCATCTGAAAATGGCGGAAATCATGGCAATAAATGAGATTAACAGAAATAGATTCGTGTTTGATTGGATAATTATTAGCAGCATTATTATTGACTTGCAAATCAATTTATTTGGATTTTGATAATTAAAGGTGTCGGGTAAGACTTTTCACAGGTAACTTTTAGTTTTTCTTTTCTAGGTGAAAAAATTGTGTGATCTTATTAACAATGTTTAGTATAGAAGATTTTTTTCTTAAGGTTGTAGTTCTTTTAGATGCTACTTTAAGATGCTAGTTTTTGGTTTTTTATATTTGTTTCCTTTTTATCTTTAGATCCTTTATTAATACAAGGAAGGTTATTATTATTAGTATTATTATTGTTGTTGTTATTATTTTTGTTGTTATCTTCTTTTCTTTCACTTATTAGATAAGTTTTTATTATTTTTTATGTAAGATAACTTTTTAGTATTACTTTTTATTACATAGTAATAGATAATAAATTAATTTTTTATATTACATTATTTATTTTAATCATTAGATTATTTACAATATAAACATAAGGATATTGATAGATAGTTTTTCATATACACTTTTTAATTATTATATTGATTAATACAAACAAAGTATGATTTCTATTTTAAAGTATAAGTTTTATTATATTTTAAATTAGATTGATTTTTAAAAATAAAGTTGAATAGTATAATATAAAATAAAGAATGTTTAATAATTAAAAGCAATATATATATATATATATATATATATATATATATATATATATATATATAGAGATTAGTTTATGAAAAAAATATAAAATAAAATTAACATATATAAATTTTTTATTTTATTTTTATTAAAA
>Ga0123342_1004304_pt1 | contig 21809 bp, 16 predicted proteins | sample Turbeawhitnodule_FD_89960 | JGI IMG/M metagenome (GOLD analysis project Ga0123342, IMG submission 89960) | Root nodule microbial communities of legume samples collected from Mexico - Turtle bean Mexico white nodule | ecosystem: Host-associated > Plants > Roots > Nodule | place: Mexico: Nepantla...
TCACACAAGATTGACGATGTTTTAAAATTTTTAATTTTTTTTTAATGATTTGGCATATACAAGTGCGGTTAAAGCAAATAACCGCACTTGTAAATGGTATTTATAAATGCGGCTATATAGCCGTATTTATATTTCTTGATTTACAAGTGCGTGTTGATCAAATGCGGCTATAAAGCCGCATTTATAAATTCGAAATAGCCACATTTGTTTTATGTTTTTGCACTAGTGTTGGGCTCTCAAAATGGAAACCTAAAATGAATAACATTAAGGCAAATTCTCCCACACCTCCATACCTTCTGTGAAAAAATAGTTTTAATTTTTTTTTAAAATTTAAATAACTTTAAAAGAAGTATAATATAATTTATTTAAATAACCTCAATTTTACCTCGCATCCATACACTTTCATTATTTTTTAGCTGTAACTTTTGAGATAGCAGTTTCGTTATTTAAATTGAGTATGAGATATTTAACAGAAGAATTCGTTCTACTCGACGTTTCCAGTGTGAAAATAATTTATGTTTTTTTAGTTTTGTACTTCATTGTTGTATTTTATTGAGTTGTTATTTTTTTGTTTTGTGATTCCAAAAAAAAAAATTAAAAAAAGTAACACAACCACCACTAGTAAAGACACCACAAAACTTACTTCAACCACCAACGTTCACCGTCAACCACCACCTCTTGAAAAAGAAGAAGGCATGACACTTTCCACGATACTCATGAGAATATTGTTTAAATTAAAAATAAAAGAGTATGGAAATTCAAAGAGAAAGTATGAAGGTGGAGAGTTGTTGCGGTGACATTGGAAGTGAGGTTGAGAAGGGGAAGATAGGTTCTTAATGGAGATAATGAAAAGAAAGGTAAAATTATCATTTTGTTTATTCTATGAAGGTGCAGGAATAAAATATGGAGGTAGAAGAAGGCAAATTCTCCATTCACCTCCATACATCCTTCTTGCACCTCCGTATTTTTTTGTTAAAAGTCAGTGTTAACATTTTAAAAACTTTTAAATAACCCTAGAGGAAACATAACGTCACCATTTAAAATAACTTCAATTGTACCTCATCCTTAATTTCAGCTGCATACCTCATTTTCAACCGCAACAATTCCATTTTTCTATTACCACAAACATTTGAGAGACCAGTTCCATCATTTAAATAAGAGTTGGCGAGAAGATTCGTTGTATTCGACAGTCTCCATTGGGAAGATGTTTTTTTAAGTTTTGTACTCCATTTTTGTACATTGTTGATTTTTTATGGATTTTGTGGCTTTCAAAAAATGAAAAAAACAAGCGATGAGAACACAACCACCAACAGTAAAAGCACCATAAAACTTACCTTAATCATCAACATTTACCATCAATCACCACAGAAAATTACCACCACTTAAAAATGAAAAAGAAAATATTACATTCTTCACCCTTATAAGGATAGTATTAGAATTAAGAAAAATATGAAGATGCATGGAAGAAATAGAGGTGCCTAACATCTGTGATACCTTTACGTTTTGGTTCAGCGTAGTCCACAGGTCCATTCTGACCTTTAATTATGCTTTTTCTTTGTTTCTTTTCTACTTGTTACTAATTGGACTGAACAAATTTTTGTTTTGTATAGAAAAATAAAAAAATGGAAGCATGATTTCGTGTTACACTTTTACACTCCAAATACCATTCATAACACAACAGAAACAAATTTCAATTCGTCATTGTACACAACAAAGTCAAGGATATTTTTGTCAAACAAATTAAAAAGGTCAGGGTATGGACATAAAAAAGGAGCGTGAGAATAACAGTATCCTTACTATGATATCTTTAAAGCCCAAAAGATTTGCAGATAATTTATTGGAAGGCAATTTCTTCCTGCACCCAATCCATTGTGATTGGCACGAACATTCTAAAATTCAATTATATTCTTGTCATGTTTATTTTGAAAAAGCTTGTAGGGTGCGTTGATACCCTCATACCTTCGCGCAACAATGGAGGACCTTTGCGCTCCTGACTTCATCTTTGTTCAAGGGGTCCTTCCACTCAACACTATGCTGCCGGAAAAATGTCAACCAAGATGCGAATGCTCGTGCGAGAGATGGTGTTGGGTGCGAGAATGACAGAAACGAACTTGGGTGTGTGATTGGGTGCAGAAATCACTAAACCCTAATTTCATTTTCATTAAGGGTAATTTTGTACTTTCACAAATGCAATTGGGTGCAGGTCCAATTTGATTGGGTGTAGGGGAGAATCAGTCTTATTGGAAACAGTTCTAGACAGATCTGTCCAGGCCCAATTGGTAACTAATCGGTGTGGTATTTCCTTCTCTTGAAATAGAACTTTATCAAAGTATATTACTTTGCGAAACAAGTTAACTTCAATTTATTGAAAATGTATCACAGTTACTTTTCAATCACAGAATCAAAATGAATGATTATCTACTTGACTTTTATGGAAAATTATATTAAAATATTTATCTTACATTAATTTTTAAAAATAATATAATTTATTTAATAAAGTACATAAAAACTAATTTCTAACTTTGTCAATTAAGATGAACAAATAATAAATTTAAATTGAAACAAAAGAAATCAAAATATTCAATATAATAGCTTGCGAGAAATAAAAAAATATATCATCCTCACTTAACCTGGTTAATTAAATGAATTAGACACATGTTTTTATATATATATATATATAATTATTTGTTTATAACGATGTTATTTACTAAAAATAATTATAAGTTTTAAATTCTATATTATGTGTATCAATTTTATTTTATTTTTAATCAGCATATTATGTGTATCAATTAATTGATATAGAGGCTTCTAATAAATGTTAATAGTCCTTCAATAATAGTGATAAAACCATATTAATGCAGCTCATTAAAAGAAAGAGAATTTGGTATGACTGAATGTAAGACACACTATAATGTATTCTATTTTTTTTTTCTTGATTTTTTGTCAGTTTTTAATGATAGTTATAATTAGAATAACTATTGAAAGTTACATGTCAAAGTAATTATATTAAAATTTGTCCTCTCACATGTACAACTTTTTTGTGTTTATTTTTTTTTATTACTACGGTCTTTAACTTGCATTTAATTATATATTAAACAAATTAATCATACCTTAATTAATTAGGATTTATTTTCCACACCAAACAACAGATTCACAATTTCAAAGAAATAGTTCAACAACAATTTTGAATCCACATATACTTTGCATAATTAAAATCCAAAGTCATCTTGAATCAATAATCAATATTTAAAATCCAAAGTCATCTAGAATCAATAATCAATATGTAAAATCCAAAGTCATCAATATAGAATCAATAATAATATGTAAATAACTATAAATATAACTAAAAATATTAAAAAATAGTTTAATGTTTGAGTCTAAAAATTGTATGCTATTAAAGAATTGAAACATATTTACATATAAGCTAACATAAGTTCATAAATAATCGTAAGTGTATTGGTGTATTAGTCAATTATAACATATTATCTTATCTTAACTCCCATATCAATTTCAAAGTTCACAGTGGTTATAATAATTATATTGTATTAGTTACATTTACATCCTCTCGGTTGTTTATAAAAATACAACTCAAATGAATATTATTAAATTAATTAATTACAATACAAAAATGAACAAACAATGAGATTAAAATACTTGAGTTGAATCGTTGTGAGTTTATACAATATTTTACAGGTTATAAATTAATAATAAATGGAAAGAGGAGAGAAGAAATCATCATCAAATAACAATAAAATTTAGAGACAAAAATAATTAGTCACTATTTAACTAAATTAAATATTATTTTAGAGACTAAAAAATTATTTGTATATAAAGTGGTTTCTATTATTAATAAAAAATTATAGAATGGTTTCTAAATTAGCTATCAAGGTTTTTAACTACTAATATTTTAGATTTTAAATTAGTCTCTAAAAGACTAATAAAAACTAATTTAGAATATAAAGTAGTAAGTAACTAATACATTGACATCTAATGGTTAGATACCAATTTAGAATCAATTTTATAATTTTTTATTAATAATAAAAATTATTTTAGATACTGATCATTTTTTTAGTCTATAGAATGGTCTCTAATTTATTCAAATAGTAACTAATTATTTTGGTCTCTAAAAATAATTTTTATTTAATAATTTTATTGTAGTGAAATTATAAAAAGTGTGAAAAAAAAAATTATAAAATGATATTCTCATGTGGTTTTAGAACACATGTAATGACAATTTTGTGATAAATTTGTGTTGAAAGTGCGAGTGACAACAAAACCAAGATTTACATTAAAGTACTTTAAATATATCAAATAATAATGATTATTGGATAATGATCATTATAAAGAAATTGATTAAAAACTGCTTAGAATCAACATGTGTATATGTTATTGTTAATGGTAACCCAACTAGAGAATTTAAAATGAAAAAAAAAGGATTAAGACAAGGGGACTCTTTAGCACATTTTTCTTTTTTAATTTGTTGTGAAAGGGTTGGTAAAAGTAATGAGACAAGCTAAGGGAAAAGGTGTGCTTGAAGGGATCATGAAATTGCCTTTTATGTACTTACCCTGTAAGGGGAAATTTTAGAAAGAAAGATTTTTGGAAAGGAATGGTAGATAGAATCAAGAAACGTCTTTCTAAATGGAAAACCAAACATATTTCATTTGCTAGTAGAATCACTTTGATAAAATTGGTCCTCTTTCCAGTACCAATTTTTTACTTATCCATATTCAAAATGCATGCATTAGTTTGGAAACAAATAATCAAAGTTCAAAGAGATTTTTTGTGGGAATGGAGCCATGAAGGGAGGAAAATTGCATAGGTAAGATGGGAAACAATATGCAAAAGCAAAAATGAAGGGGGTTTAGGTATTAAAGGCTTTAGTCAATTCAACACAACTTTATTAGCAAAATGACCTTTGAGGTTGGGTAGGGATGACAAGGGACTGCGGGTTGATATAATTAGGTTCATATATAAAATATGGAGAGATATGATTGAGGATAAGATGAGTAAACATGAATCTTTATGGTGGAGAGATATTAAAAAAGTATCTAATTCCCAAAACGGGAGAACTTGGTGCATGGACAATATTTTTGGAAAATAGGAAACAAGAATAAGATCCTTTTTTGAGAAGACATTTGGGCAGGTTAGGTTGTCTTGAATGATAGATTCCCTAGATTGTACGCCTATTCAAACCAAAAGGGATTTCTCATTAGGGAATTAGGCGTTTGGGATGAGGGTTAGTGGCGGTGGAGGATCATTTGGAGGAGACCGTGATTTGTTTGGGAGAAAATTATAGTCGAAGAAATGTTAAGTCATATAAGAGGTATACAATTCCATTGTGATAAAACATATGAATGGTTGTGAAAAGGAGATGATTCAAGATAGTACACAATTAAATTTGTATACATGTTAATTTCACACAACCAAACAGGAGAGGAAAAATAATTTTATATCAAACTATGGAAGTCTAGAGCCTTACCATCAATCATAGTTTTCGGCTAACGAGTGTTCAAGATAAAATTGCAACAATGCATAACTTATTACGTAGAAACATTCAACCTCAAAGGTTAAATTGTGTAATGTGTGATAGGATGATTGAATATACATACAATTTATTTCTTACATGTAATGGAAGTTGTGAAAATATGGAATATGGTTGCTAGTTAGTTAAGATTTATAACAGTACATCATGGTACAACTAGGTTACACTTTTGTGGATTTGATTTTGTGAAGTTTAATAAAGAGAGAAACAATATTTTAAAAATTATATGGATTGCCACAGTTTGGAACATATGGATAATGAGAAATAATATCGTCTTTAACAATAACATTCCAGATGGACAACAAATCTTCATGACGGTATAGGTAAAAACGTGGACATGGATAACATCCAAATTTCCAAAGACTCTCTTTTCTTATTTTGATTGATGCTTAAGTTCTATCACATACATTCAACTGTTAAGCTAAATGTATCATGCTTTCAAACCTATATTCAAAGTATTATTGGTAGGGTTGTCACTTTGCCAAGAACATATACACATCTTAAATTATTCACCAATGTTTGCGAGGTTGTTTCACTGGGTGACTTCATATGGTTATGATTTTTGCAACCTTTTAGATATTCTCAACACAAGTGGTTGAGGTTTCAAATATGAAAGAAATATCATTTGCAAAATCATTGTTGATGGTAGAGTTTAGCTTATCTATATGGATTGTAGCAAAGTTTTTTGTATTGTTGTATCGAGTTATGATTAGAGAAACCTGAAGGGTTAAATATGTTTTTCATTTTTGTCCTATAACGCAAAAATGGTTTTTGTCCCTAGTTCAAACTTTAGACCTCCTGGTAAGGAAACTATTGGAATAGATCCTTACCGGTGTTTTTTTTTAGGTAACAAACTAATTTTCAACGTAAACTATATTATAATATTATAACATCCATGTCAGCGATGAGTGAACATGAAATATTTAACATTTTACTTCATACTGAAAATCCATTTGCCACATAAAAAAAGCTAGTAATGACTCATTTCAGTAGTTTTCTTACTACAAGTACTTAGGAGGTCAAAAAAACATATTTAACTCAAATTTGAATGACTTTTTGTATAGTTGGATGATTTTTTTTAATATGCATACAGTTCAACTCTTGGTCACTATGCGTTGGACTTAAATAGCATACATACATTTTTTTTCTCTTGAATACGGGTTGAAACACCTCTAATATTTTATTTTATTTTTTTTTGTTGATAAAAAAGTTACTAAATATGTCATAAAAATTTAATTGTATGCTAGTGTGATTTCATAAATTTTCAAATATTTTTAAAATTATATAAAATTTTGCACATATATATCTAATTAATAAAATTAACATTTAGATTGATTAAATTTATATTTTATAAAAAATATCGAAGATGAAATGAAATATTCTTCCATTAACTATATATAAAATAATTTTTCATACTAACACTTTTAATTTGTCCTATAAAAACCTATTTTAGATGTACAAATAATTAAAAATGCATAGTTTATATTTTTTAAGGAAAAATGTATTTTATACTATGAATGGATAAGGAAATTACTTATTAACTCTACATATTTTTTTTTTAATTTAACCATTAAAATAAGATTTAACATTCTATATTCATTATCTTCATTTTGTATATATGACACTGACATGAGTAGCTTGTTAAATGTATGTTTGACTATGTTTGTGTGTGTGTGTGAACTTTAATTTCTTTTCTATTCTTTATTAAATATTATATTTGGCCTGAATATTATTCTTAGCTGAATTTGTAGCAGTGTTCAACTCATAAGATAGAATTGTGTATAAAATCCTGCACAAGAACTCTTCCTGTGCAATGTAAAATTGCAATAAAAAAATGTTTTTACAAACTGTATTCCCAATGTGTTGGGTCTTACACAACCCTAATATTAATGCAACCATTCTAGTGTCTCTGCAGACACAAATGACATAAACTCCGCTTAGCATAGAATCCCAAAGTTAGGAATTTATGATCCCAAGTTGCAGCACAAGAGGTTGCTTGCGTTGTTGATAAAGCCAATTGTCACCTGAAAATCGAAACTTGGGCTTCTTTGTGTCTTTGGTGCCATTGTGATATACGTAAACCGTGTCACCCGGCAACACATTTTGAATGCCTACTAGGATGTGGAAAATATCAATATAATCCTTGCATTACAGAGATGATTACTGTTTCATGTTTTCTCTTTCATTGGGACATGCTACATGTGAGAGCCAGTGAGTTAACCATGCAACCTACAATAATTAAAAGAATAAAAAGAGATGAGATTTTATGCTGAATTGCAGCTATTTAGCGAATTGTTTTCGTAAATCCATGACAAACTTTGCTAACTATAAGCTTAACGTTGAAGTTTGAATGAAGGCAAGTCTTCCAGCTTGTGTTTTGCTAAAATAATAGTCAATGAAATCAGACTTTTCATTTTAACACTTAAATGTGATTAAGGTCAACAAAATCATACTTATCCTTGGAACTTGGTCCTGCCCGTTTTCAGTTTTAAATCCAACTGTGTTCTCATCAAGCCATGCTCACATTGTGAACCAGTTAAGCAGAAACTGACTTTTGGAAAAAAGAATAATGACACCAATAATGCAATATATTGCAATTTCAATTAAATAATTATAATTAATTACATGCATAATTACATAACACAGTGTACAACAATATTATTTTATGATTATATGAATGTAAAAGTTAGATTTTAGTTGGTAAAGAGTTATATAAGTGGAGGTATTTAATGAAGTAATAGGGTGACAAGTTCTGTAACTAAAAGTGAATTATATATAGTACTTTTTCGTGCTACATATATGCATTGAAAGTGATTATCTACTGATTCTAGTTCTGTTCCGAAAGGTTTCAGTGACGGAGCAAATTAAACTCAAAACTTGGGTTCTTCAATGTAGCAAACCTTTCGGCGACCGCAGCGCGGTCGTCTCCACTGCTCATGCACACTGCAACTTTCAAGATTGTTTTTTAACCTTTCTTTAGGGTAATCTCGTGTGCATAGCTAAGTTTGCTTTTTGTCGACCCATAAAATTAATTGTTTGTGGCCATCCCCATAAAAATTGCATTATTGACAACAAGATCTACCATAAACATATGCAACACTCTAATATTTTAGTACTCCTCAAATGTACACAATAAAATATAGTTGAAATGAAATAATCTATGGTAACACCATCTTTTGCAATCACAAGCAAACATCCCCACCCTTTTTTCAATCTTGTACTTTTCCTATTTTCCTACCACTGGTTTGCCTAACTCAGTTCTCTCTCCTGAGTTGTGAAAGAAAAGAAAAAAGAAATATTTAATCAAGTGGGAAAATGAAAAGCGAGAAATGTGGTGGTGGAAGATAGAGACATGGAGTGAAGTTAAGGAACAGAGAGATGAAAAGTGAGTGAGATATTTTGACAGGAAGAAATTAAGAGTTAGGGGACTCCAATAAATGGTCTTGAAAAGGGAAAACGAAGCCACGAGGCTGGGGTGGGTTCTAGACACCTATCTGACCTCTCCCGACATTTGTGCTCTCTCTCTCTCTTGGATCTCTATGTGTATTTCATTTTTCAACAACACTTAATCAAATACATGCACCATCAAAGATAGTGCCCCAGGAACCCCACAAGCTCTCAGATTTTATCACCTCCCCTTTATGATCTGAACTTTTACCAAACCCCATTCAACTTACTCTAGATTTTAAGGCCTTCATTTCTCCCTCCCATGCTGCATTAACACCCCACCATTTGTAGTCTTCTTCAGTATACAAATAATATGCAGAAGTAGATCCTTTTGCTTTCATAAACTTTATCCTTTTTTTTGTTCTCAACCGAAGAAAATCAGTTTTTGATCCAATGAACAGTTTTGACCCCCAAAGACAAGACTTGTTGAAACAGAGATGGCAAGAGAGAAGACAGATCACGGGTGCACCTTCAACTTCCTCTTCTTTGGCTTCCTATGTTGGTAACACCACCACCACCACCACCAATTCTAACAACAAGTTCCAAGGCTTTCCTGGGCTTGAGGACGATGATCTTGTCTCCACTGTGGTTCCCGCTGTGACAGTTGTGCTAGAGGGTCGTTCCATCTGCCAGCGCATCAGCCTCCATAACCATGGTAGCTACCAAAGCCTGGCCAAAGCCCTACGCCAAATGTTTGTGGAAGACGCCGGAGACAGTGATGATCTTGACCTTTCCAATGCCATTCCTGGCCACCTTATTGCCTATGAAGACATGGAGAACGATCTTCTTCTAGCCGGTGACCTTAGCTGGAAGTAAGCACCGTTCCAACGTTCAATAATTATTAATATTGCTACTCTAGTACTTACTTCTCTTCCTTAGTTATGAGCTTTTATGTTTCTCATTTACTAACACCTTTCATCGTTATTAATACTATGCAGGCCACATAGGAAAACGAACATTTCTTTTTACACTTTTTTAGATCATGTTTGAATTATAATTTCATCTCACTTTTCTTAGATATTTACAATCAAAATTGTGCAGATTGCTGGAAAACAGCACAAAAGTATATAAAATCATCCTTTCTTATAATTATTTCTGATATACATGCAGTGACTTATTTTGTATATATTATTAATTAGGGATTTTGTACGTGTGGCAAAGAGAATTCGTATAATTCCAACCAAGGGAAACTCAAGAAAAGGTACAACGAGAGCAGCATAAGTGATGATAACCTGCAACTATGGTGTATTGGGGGATGTTTTGAGCATGTAGAAACTGATGAAATAAATTGGAGTTTGAGAAGAAAATGTGTTTTAAGATGAGGAACGTGTGATAATGTTAGCAAGAAACGCTGGTTACTAGCTAATTAGTTCAATTGGAAGTACATGTAAAATCTGTGTGCTTGTACGAATAAAATCCCCGGTTACCAATTCACGTATTATTCACTACAAGTACTCTTCATTCAGTACTGAGGAAAATAGAATTTGGTTCCACAGTCGGTGGACGGTTACATAAATGTAGGTTTTTATAAAACAATTTTAATTTGTTTAGCATATGCGTTAATTTCCATTTACAAGATTCATATCTGTGTGTAAAATTTAGTATAATTAACATTTTCAACCTAATGTACAAGTTAATTAACTAAGACTTGTTTATATTTGAATTAAAATTTGACCTTATTTTTCGTTTTAAAACCCAAATATGATATTTTTCAAAACAAGTTTACAAACGAAAAAAAAATGGTAAACAAAGTTTAAATCAATCGTGATTTTAGGTTGTTCATAATCAACGCTAAATTTAATTTGACACTGTTCATTTAACATTTATTCATTTAACATGTGTTTCGAACAGAAGTATATATATATATATATATATATATATATATATATATATATATATATATATATATATGTGTGTGTGTCTTGTTTCGACAATATTCTATGATATTTCATTTCATCCTTGTTAAAAATCTAAGTATGAATGAAAAAATTTATATAAAGTTAAGTAACATATAATAAAAAGCCTCATAAATATTAAATGTGTTATCATGATCTTTTATATAAGTTTATTCTCACTATCAGTGTTAAATCTCACCGGTCTATTCTCTATTTAAAAAATTCCAAAATTGATATTCAAACACTTTATGAGTTTACACTCATTCGTATTAAATATCTTAATTTATTCTTTATGAAAAATTAGGTCGTTAGTTAAAAAATGTTTTTCTAAGCAAGAAGTGAGGAATGTTTTTCATTATATCTTGTTCACCTCTTTCTGTAATAAACATATATGTATATACATGAGCTTTTTTGTGTTTTTTTGTCAATACTTTATGTGGGAATAATGATGTTTGGACATTTTATTTGTCTAAATACTCGATTAAGACTTGTCATTTTTTCACAACATTTTCTAGGATATTATTATAAGTATACAAGAGTAGGTGTCAATTAAATTTATGGATATTCAATAATCACTTTTGCTATATTGTTAATTGCAGTCACAAAGGATAATGTAACTTTAAATTGGAATGGTAAAATGGCGGCTAAATAGAATTAAGACACCTTGCTTTGTTTAATTAACTTTTGGTTTAATTAAACATTTAACTAAAGCAAGTCGATGAGTTGAGGACCAACCACAAAGGAGTAGCCTCTGACAAGTTTCATATGCATATATTAAAGTGTTAAAGAATTGATTGAGGCCAAAAGCCGTACGAGAAAATTTAGGTTGGTTAGTTTGTTCTTCATTTTGCTCAAAAGAAGATACAATATATGAGAAGATAGAAGTAACCATAAACGAAAACAAACTGATTTCCATTGAACTGAAAGTGGTCAAAAACTAGTTGAAGATGTCCTTAATATAATATAAATGCTCCTCCCGGTGGATACCCACAAAGACACGTTGGGTGATGCTGATTAAGCCCATTTCTCCTCATAATAAGTGGTGTTTCTTAGCTTATGCATATAATGGTCCATATGCATATCATTAAAGTAACAGTGTCTTATGGAATTTTCTTATATGTGCTCCCCTTTCAGTGCTCACCATGGATGATTTATGCTTTGAAACTTATCAAATTTCAATATTCATTAAACACTTTCACTATTTCAACTTAAAAAGGTTCATATCATCTATGCGTACCTATTATATGAAAATCCAACAATAAATTGTTTTATATTATAAGAAGTGGAAGAAAAAATAATTTTTAAAACGTATCACTAAAAAAAATCATTAAATAACAACTAAATTTAGAGATAAAAATAATTAGTCATTATATTACTTAAATTATATATTATTTTAAAAATTAAAAAAATATTTTTATCTAAAGTGTTTTCTATTATTAATACAAATTTATAAAATGGTTTATAAATTGATATCTAATTTATCTATCAAAATTTTAGTTACTAATATTTTAGATTCTAAATTGGTTTCAATTTATCTTTTAGGGATTAATTTAAAATCTAAAATATTAGTAGTTAAAACTTTAGTAGCTAATGATTAGATACCAATTTAAAAACTACTTGACAAATTTTTATTAATAATACAATCTACTTTAGATATCAATAAAACTAAAAGGGTTTCTAATTTAATTCAATAATAACTAATTATTTTGGTATCTAAAATTAATTACAATTTGATGATTTGTTGCTGTGGATATAAATAGATAATTATGAGTAATTATATCTTAGAAAAAGAAATAATTTTTTATTAAAATGTGAATTCATGTAAAAATATGAAGAATTTTAACTAAGTAACATTTTCTATTATCTATATCTCTTATTATTTATATATATATATATATATATATATATATATATATATGCGTCTCACACCAATAATTCCAAAATTAGAAATAAATTAATTTTATCTAATATTCACAAAACTTGTGTTATGTTTAAAACGAAATACACAAATTGATTTTAGTTTATAGAAATGCTTTAATTGAACTTTGATGTTGGATATTAGTTTTTGCTAGCATATTTGTCTGATTAGAAAATAAAACATGAGGTTATTATAATGCATTATATAATTAGTGTAGACCCATGATGTCTATAAGAACAGGTTACTTTATGTTAGACAACAGCTATACTAATAAAGGGAATGCCTAACATCTTTATTTGTTAGTAAATGACTTTTATTATGTAGTGTTATTAAAATTTCATATATATATTAATAGAATATTCAAGATAACATCCGTACCATTACAATAGCCGTTAAAGTTGATATTCACTAATTGAACTCATAGCTCACAGTAAAGAACAACTTAAAATCACGGTTCGAATTGGTCTTATTCGAAAATAAACTTATCATTTTTAACAATTACTATATGGCCATATTAGTAATACTTTAGTTATTCAATTAGTTAATTTTTACTTAGCAAGATTCTCCACCTACTAACATGTGTTTAGTTTTCGCTAGGGAAAAAATATTTAGCAATAACGATTCATGAACATTTTATATAAAACAACAAGATACTTCATTCAATCCAAAATAAATATTAGAATTTTATTTTTTTATAGTGTTCTATATATTCATTTCTATTTAATGCGGGATGAAATTCATACTTATTAGTTTCTCCACACAAAAATTAATAGTTAATATATACATTATTTTTTGAACTCATAAAATGACTTTATTTCCCCTTTTTATATTTTTGTTATGAGTGTTTTTAGAAAGTTTGTGGACACAAATTCTTTCTATTTATCGACCATGGTTGAAATGAATTTGAGTAGCGGGTGGAAGGAGGAGGCCTTTTTGAATCACCTTTCATTGCTTACTTATGGTATTCACGTGCAATGGGACAAGTATAAGAATTGACATTGTCAGATGAATGAAAGTAAAATGTAGAAATTCCTTACACATTGAGGTATTTAGTAACATATTTTAGTATCTCTGTGAAACTGTTTTATCTGTGCAATTATAGTTTCCTGTATTAACAAATATTCTCCTCATGTTTCCCTTTCACGTAGTTCGTACGTGCTAACATCTAGAGATGTTATTCATCTTTAACAGTTGTAACTTTTGGTAACTGGTTGTTTCCAATGACTGGTAATAGAACCACCCTTTTAAATATGGAGCCTCTAAATTAGCTTCAAGTTTAAAGGCGAGCGAAACCTTCCTCAAATTAAATCTATATGGACCACAAGCATATAAATGTAACGGACCACTGTCAACAAGTCCATAATGGCCAACTCAAAACTCAAACAATAGATACAACATGCCAAATCTCAGATTTAAGATTAATGGGAACGAATCAAATCACCCCGTGCTTAGGTTTTGTAAATACTGTGTGTTTTTTTAGTTTTAAATGAAGTAAAAAGTTTACTGCAGTGACATTGTTAAAAAAAATATACAGTTTTTTAACTACAGATTATGTGGGATGATTAATTCTTTCAGTAACTACTCAAAAGTCACACCCACAATTTCTTTGAAATGGTTAATAGCAAAACTGGCAAATAAACTTGTACTGACAGTGAAATTTCAATCATAATTTTTTATCACTGATAATTTTTTTTAATACTTTCAATGGTTATACACGAAAAAAAAAAGAGACAGATTTTATATGTATCAAGAATAAGAAATAAGGATGATTTTTTTAGTTCGAAGACAAATACAAATATAGTCAAACTACAGCCACTGTTATTACTTCTAATTAATAGAGTGAAAGGCAAGCAAGAAAAATAAATAAAAGCTGAATTTATTTAGTTTAAGAAAAATAAAAAATAGAGTAAAAATAATATTACGAACTTGGTTATTTAAAAAAATATATCATTGTACCTTTAGCACATATAATTGGAATGTTATAATCGACGGAACTTGCACATTAGCATGATCCACTGTGAGGAAATGAGAAGAACTCGCATCTAATAATACAAAATGTATGTAAACCTTTATGACGTGTGAAAATATTTCTTGAAAAATACAAATATTTGTTGGTTAAGTAACTATTCAATTGTTTTTAACTGGTCCAAAATCACGTCGCCGTCAATTTGATTTTGATAATGAAACAACGAAGTACTCGTTCTAAATAAACCGAATCAATCACGATTTACGCTTCATGCCACGGGAGAAATATGTAAAGGATATCGACTTTAAAAATCTCACAAATCGATATTGATTTAGTAATTCACTCAGAATAATAGCATAAAGGTTATACAATCTATGAAAATGGATTAATTACTGGTCATTTAGTTGTGCGAAACACATGCAGCCTTTTCTATCCGCAGTAAAAATGGACGGCAGTAAAAGAAACCCAAGTTCAGCTACCATTATCTTCAAAAGGAGGTAAAGCCCACTCACTAGGGTTGAAATCCAACAGTGAGTTCAAAACTTGGTCCGCTGCATCATGAAATGATTTGTCCAGTCTTGGATCAGGGACCATAACAACAGACCTGCATGATACGTAATCAGAAAAGATTAACAAATTGAAGATAATGTTCTAATTGGACAACGTATTCATGTTTAATCATAATAACATGCAGCTAATTGCTAAGAAATGAGTCAGAAGAAATAGGAACGTGTGGACATGGACAACATCATGACTTGGAGTTATGAGAGACCACACTATAGAGTGAGCTCATTTAATGATTTACTCCTTTCAAATCATATTATTTACTTGCACAGCACAGTCAGACTGATAGCTCTGTTATTGTGAGGAAAGTTATAAGATCCAAAACTAAGTTGTGAATTAGCTCCCGTTTTGAGTTTTTTAACATCTCTATCTATCTGAACCAAAATACTGCGAGATTTTTACGGGGGAAATCAATCACCCTTGAAACTTGGAGGTTAGCCATAGTCTATAACCTAGTAAATATTAAATTTTATAGATAAAAATAAACCTAGAGTACAATAAATATTGGAATATCTTTTGTTAACAGGAAAATTGTGACAAGCAATCATGCTTTGCTGACTATCTTGCTTGTAAAAACATTATCAACTGCCACTCGCATTTGATTAACATTCAAACTTAGCTATTGCAAGAACATACAAGACAGTGGAATCAGTTACCCAGCTTCCGATTTTCTTATGGCACGGTTTTTACACCTCAAACATACATGTAATAAAGATATTATATGTACAGCGCCATGTACTCCATATACGAGAGGGAGAGAGAATGGAAAGAGTCTACCTAACAAATATACAATAGAAAGCTGCAATTTGTCATAATTGTTAGCTTGAAGAATTTGTTGAGTACAGAAAACACAGATTTCATCAATTCCAGATCATTGATATATCATGCAGATATTTCTAACTACATACCGTGGGAGTAATAATGCAGGATCTGAAACTGCTAAATCTAGCACAAAATTATCTACCCGTTCTGTCATATGCTGACATATTTTGGAAACCACACTCTGTTGCATTTAAATTTAAAAATAAGAAAATATAAAATATCATCCAATGCTTTAATCCACTTACATTCCAGCATTTTTAGCAGCAAGAACACCTGAGGGTGCATCTTCAAAAACAAGAACGTTACAAGGATCAACCGGTCCACCCTGTTGAACATCAATTTATCATAAACTACAACATCACCATATATGATTACAAACTTAACAAAGTCAGAAATACAGTAGTAAATCAAACCAAATCGCATATTCAACTTAGGAAAAGAAGAAGGCATCTGTAATCATTTAATCCCCGGAAAATTTGGTCAAGAAGTGCACCACATTCATAAATTGGTATACCTCAAATCTCTTGGCTGCTGCAAGAAATCCATCCGGAGAAGGTTTGCCTTGTTTAACTTCTGGGTCATCACCAAGGACAATATGATGCATCAAAGAGAAGATTTCATGATGTCTTTGAGTTTTCAATTCAAAATGTCGCCTGTGAGAACTGTGGGGCAAATTGTCAAAACAACTTTGCATGACAAATCCTTCAAAATAGATATTAGCAGGTAATAAACCTCTTCTTTTTAACCCCTCCTCCCCCAAAAAAAAAAAAAATAAACGGTAAATAACATACAAAAAAGATGGATGAAATGTACCCAGTTGCCACAGAAATTGGAACTCCTTTTGCATGTAGATGGTTGACTAAACGGCTGGCACCTATGATGGATAAAAATGGCACATGACATCAATACATAATAAATATGATAAAAGTGCAAATAACACATAACTTGTATATTTAAGTGTATATTTAAGTGTGTATATATATAACTAGTCTATTTAGGCTATCACAGTAAAATGGCTAGTTTAGTCAACAATAATCTTAGAACACATAAGGTAGTTTCTGAGTTTGAGTTTGGGATCTATACTTATAGTTCAATGACATAAAATTTAGGCAGTAAGTGGGTGGGTTGGCTCAGGGAAATTCCCTAGAGAACCCATGCCTTACACGAAGATTGAATCTTGAATAATTGGGAGATTTTATATGAACAAATATGTACATTTTCAATTGAAAATGAAGAGCATTTTATGTGAAAAAAAAATATTTCCATGCCGAATATCCTGAGATATAGTAATATAATGTTGCTAAAATAGCAAAAGGAAGGAATTCTAGCCGTACTTAAAAACAGATTTTCAATAGCATAACCATTAAACCAATATTAGCATTTTAAAACAAATGTATTTGACGACTGAAGTATATGGATTCAAAGATGCCAGTAATATCAGTAGCACACAGAAGCATCCACCAGCTACAAAATCATGATAGAAATACATCCTATAAGAATTTTATGAATTAAAAATTCATAACTACACTAAAGAAGGTACAAAGTTCTGATGTTCAATCCACTTATATTACAATATAATATCTTCTCATCCCTAGTAGATACATTTCGAGATTAATCTTTTCAAGTTTTTACCACATGTGTCTACAAAAAAGGATGGAAGATGTCCAATTATATTAAACAAGCATCCATTTTGAGATGCAGACATGTATCACTATATAATTTCTTCTCATCCCTAGTAGATCCATTTTGAGATTAATCTTTTCAAGTTTTTATCATGTGTCTATAAAAAAATGGAAGATGCCGAATTATATTAAACAAGGACGCAGTCATTAAACAAAGAATAATTACAGGTTTAAAGATTCAATTCTGCAAGGTGATGACCAATTATGAACCTTTATTCATCATAACAGCTTAATTGATCAAATACTGAAGAAGGATAAGAGAACTAATGAAACCAAGAGGGCGAAACAAGTAAGAAGAACTAATCGATAATTTTACATATTTACTCGATTAAAAAAGTGGATAACATATAAAGTAGTTGCGGACATGACAACTGCTCATACAAAGCTAGCATATATTTCACCGTAATGGAAAATTTACCTAATACACAGATAAAATACAAAAAAAGTTCTCTAAGACAACCTATTTATGCATTTGACAATCAACTTGTGAGGAGATAACATTTAATGCCTGCATTTGATGGCCTTCAACATCAAAATAAAATGTCTCTTCTCAAGAACTGAAGACTCCCTCAAACAACTACTTTTACGAAACAGTTCTACTTGCTCAAAAGTAAGAGATTGCTGCCAAAGTTATTGTTCAAATTTATTCCTAATTTGAACTTGATGTAAATCTTTTAAGTGTTTGTACCTTCACAATATCATTTATTATAGCTGTACTCAACAGTAGTCAGACGTTATCTTTTCTTTATTAACTTTTGACAAGTGGCTAAAACTTAAGAGGCTTGCACAAGAAAATACTTTGGAGACGTAAGTATAAAGAATACTTGGGTGTTGGGAAACACTGTTTGTAATCTGTGATTGATAGTAAAATTTGGTAGTGAACCAAGGACTACATGTGGTATTGTTTAATGAGGCAAACGAATGTTAAAAAAATTATGCACACTTTTCTTCTTTCTATCTGCATATCCTTTACTGTTCCTAGCCTGAGTAAGAAGGAAACTTAGTTTTGTGTTTAACAAACTCTGTTTTTCTAAAAGACTGTCATCCTTTAATTGTGTCCACTGTCAGATGGTTCATAGGACAAATACTTCCTGTTCTCCCTTGGTGTGAACTAGTTTTTCCACCTAAAAGATTCAGTTTTCCAACATTATATTTTCTAAAACATTATTGTAAAACACAAATCAAATCATTTTATTTGTCTCTTTGCAACCTACATATTTGAATGAGTTGCTATCATCAATAAAGGTGATGAGATGAAATCATTTACCGATAAGACACAGGTACATAATAACACATGCATCAGTTGCTTTTAAAATGCTTTCTGTAAGGCATTAAGACATTCAAATGCCATACATTCAGTGTGTATTTGGGTAAATAGCTTAATTAATCAGTTGTTCAATTAAGCTTTAGAATATGTTACGGTAAAAGATTTAATTAAGTGGTTACTCAATAAACTTGTCACATAAGAGTTTATGCCATAAATTTTTCCTTGAAAATCATCACAATAAGTTAAAAATAACTTATTTTGATAAGCTTCACCAAGAAGGTTACTGAAACAAGCTAAAAAGATTTTCTAGGAGTCATGACCTATTTTTATAAGTTCAACTAAACACCATATAAGTTATTCCAAACACCTCTCATGAGAACTTACGTCACAAATTTAGTTATGAAACTTGTTGAAAGAAGAAGAAAAGGGTTTATCTTGATAAAATTTATCAAGAAGTTTACAGAAATAAGCTAAAAGCATTCATAGGAGTCGTACTGAATAGATGATAAAGATGATTAGACAGATTTCTACTTTCAAACTTCAGGTTACTCATTCATAGGGTTTAAACAAAAGAAAACAAAATAAAGATTTAGTAACCGTTGAAAAATAAGCAGGTCACCCCCTCTCTCAAGAATTGATGTTTAGAAGTTAGAACACACCAAGTGTCATGTTTTACTAAGTGGAAAAAACAGGGAGATTCACTACGAATGAGTCCTGGGCATTTCATATAATAGAGATCAAGACACCAACTTCAATCAAAAAACCTTAAAAGGCAATGAATTTGTAGGTCTTCTGTCTTATATACTGTTCACTTAGCTCATTCTTACTCAAAGTGGGATACAAACTCACACTTGTAATGGAATCCTAACACCAAGTATCTACATGTGATACATACATAAACTCCGTCATCACTTGTATGTATGTCAGTTCCAGTTTCCATTGAACCAGACCATGGTTTATAGCTACAGCAATGTTTAAGTTAATTAGATAAGTGGGAGCAATCTCCATTAGTTAATCCACATACCAGGCATAAGCTCACTTGTGGGAAACAACGACTGCAGCATATCCTCTCTTTCTACCAGAAACTGCTCAGCACTAAGAGAATCACTAATTCCAGTCTCTTCAACAAAAACCCTAGCAGCTTCTATTGCTTTCTTTCCCATCATCTTTGCCTTCAGAGTCCAATCAAAGGTTTTGTTGTATCTAGCAAGTATCATTTCCTGGACTTGTGTATAGAACTTCTCAGTGTCTGCAACAGAATCGAATTCCCAAATGAACAGAAGCTTTCAGCAGAAATATGACCCACCATAATAATCACAAAAATAAGAGCATTGCTAGTAAACGATAAACCTATATGCATATGTGTTTAAGAAACTATGTCGGTAAACGAGAATGTGGCATGCGATGGTTGAAGATCGATGAAATACCGAGCAAGAGACCGTCCATGTCGAAAACGACGTGGGTGATTGGCCTTCTAAGGGAGACGACACCGGAGACATTGGTCATTGCGCGACGAATCTGAAGGAACAGTGCAAACTTCTTCTCCAGTCTCCGATCACAACCGCTGGTTCAAATCGTCGTCCCTGATTTGCTCGTGGGAAAGTCAATTTTTGTTGTAGCACTAATCACATTCGGACGAATTATTTATTCGTAGTTTTTTTTTTTCATACACGGGAACTTTTGCATTTTTTAGTACTTTTAACTGCTGAAATAGATAAAAGTAAGAAAAAAACACTAATATGACGTCATTTAAAATATGATTTATAAACAAAAATCATATGTTTTAAAATATGATTTCTAATAAAAAAATACATTTTAAAACGCTGTCTTTCTTTTGATTTTAGAAAAAATAATAGAATTTTTGTTTAGAAACACAATTTTCCTTTCAAGAAGTGAAATTTAACTTTTAACACTGATTTAATTATAAAAAACTAAAACGGTCTTTTATGCGACACTTCACTTCTTTTTAAAAATAAAATAGAATCATTTTTAAAATATAATTTTACTTTTTTTAAAATAATAATTTTGTGTTTTAAGGCATGCCTTGAAAGATTAAAAAAAAGTCCTTTAGTTCGGAAATATCTGAAGAAAAAATAAATTTAGAAAAGGTAAAAAAGATAAACGATTAAAATAAATAAAAAATACATGTTTCACATTTTATAATCAATAGTATTTAAAAGAAAACAAACTAGAATTATGCTAAATATTAAAAGAAAGTGTTAGAACATATAATGTTATTTATAATATTACTTCTTGTGCAAATAAATAAAGTAGGATATTAGTGAAAAACTAGTTAATAAGTTTTATGTCGAATATGCATTTGACACACAAAAAATTATGACACTTTTGTAAATAAAGTGAAATGTTGGGTGTTTTAGGTTCCGTCGTAAAATCCAATATTTATGTTTGATTACATAAGTGTCCAACCAACGTAAACATTAAGTTTTTATATTAGAGTTTAAGACATTCTATTACAGTAAATGAAGATGATGAATATACCTTGTCTGATGTGATGCTTTAATGTAGTGTACGTAATTGTACTTAATCGTAATGGAAAAAAGGTTTTGATAAACCCTACTGGTAGAGAAAACTAAATATAAAATAAACTTTTATTCACTTGTATATTAAAGAGTAAAATACATGGTGTATATATAAGAGAAAGATTAAGACCTAACTAAAATAGAAAAGGAAAGTTGGGCCAAA